>Ga0222718_10005101_pt1 | contig 10721 bp, 7 predicted proteins | sample C33_27DmetaG_FD_165045 | JGI IMG/M metagenome (GOLD analysis project Ga0222718, IMG submission 165045) | Estuarine water microbial communities from San Francisco Bay, California, United States - C33_27D | ecosystem: Environmental > Aquatic > Marine > Unclassified | place: USA: California... | reverse complement strand
TGGAAAACGGTTTTAAATTATATTTAAAAAATGGAGAAGTGAAGTCGCGTGGAGAAGATTCAAGACATTTCATGCAAAATATGTATATTTAACAAAATTTATTAAAAATTCGACATTCATCGCATTCATCGCATTCATCGCATTCATGTAAATAAATTATGATTTGCGTATATTTGCGTATATTTGCGTATATTTTTGCGTATATTAGTTTATATTTAATTATTATTTTATTGTAATAATTAAATACTGCGATGGCTACTAAAAAAATATCAGTCAACCCAGCATTTTTCAAAATTAATGGATCAAAAACATTAAAGAAAAGGGAGAGAAACGAACGAAGAATTAGAGACGACTTGCATAAAAAGCAAAACAACGACTTAAAGAAAGGACTACTTGAAAAAATTAAAACACATAAAAAAATGAAGAAAGAAGAAAAAATGCAACAACAACAAGAAATGAAACAGATGGGCGATGTAGATGCCACCGAGTTAGATAAAAGTTTAGATTATTTACATCAATTATCTAATACGCATGAGTCAAAAAAGCAGAAAAAAAGGAAATTGAAATTGGCAAGAAAAATGGAGAGGCAATCTAGAATAGAACAATCGATTTCACACACAAATCAAACTCCTCTAATTTCAAACCCATATACTTCAACACAACCGCCACTAATAAACATTAACACAAGTCTATCGCCATATTCCGATACAAGTATTTCAATACCAAACCCAACACAAAGTTTAACTATAGCTCCACGACCAGCTCCAACTGCTTATATTTTACCCGACAATCCACCACAATTACAACCACTCTCTATACAGCAACACACAGTATCACCTACTTCTATACAACAACCCATTATACCGCAAAAACCTGATCCGCCTTACGGTATTTTAAAAAATGGAAAAAAAACGCTATTTTCAATATACAATAAAACACTAAAAAAACCAACGGACGCACATGCCCGTTCCACTATACAATCCGCACCCCCTGTTATAATCGACAACGATATTGAAATACATACGGATACATTTGCAGAAAGAAAGGGAAAATTAAATCAATTAAAACAACAAGTTACATGTGAAACCGTCGTCAATCAAACCAATTTTAAACCAAAACGAGGTAAAACGCTTAAAAAAATGAAACAAACTTCAACCACAACCAAGCGATTTATACATCTTGGTAAAAAAAACGGAAAAGTCGGTGTTTTAATTAAAAATCAAAAAACCCGCAAAAAGATATTAAAAGATTCAAATACACTGAAAAAGCGACCGTTAAGTAAAATCAAAGATTACTTAAGAAAACACAATTTAATTAAAATTGGTTCTACAGCCCCCGAAACAATTATTAGAAGTATATATGAAAATTCATTTCTAGCAGGAGACATCTACAATAAAAACGTAGACACCTTGCTGCATAACTATTTGGACAACTAATTCGAAACAAACCATTTAAAGGTTTAAAACAAATATATATATTACAACACATGTCAAAATCGATGGTGAAAGCAACCGTGAAAACAACATCTAATTCAGAAGAAGAAGATTCTTCGATGATGGGTGAATATTTTCAAAAGTATAAAGAATATAAAAATAAATTTGGAGAGAAAATGTTTTTACTATGGCAATGTGGCAGTTTTTTTGAAGTATATGGTATTAAAAAAAATGGTATTACCGCAAATCAATTGCTTGAATATTCTCGCATATTAGAATGTAGGGTTGTAAAAAAGGGAAAATACAACAATCAACCCCTTGAAATGACTGGATTTACTACTTGTAAGCCTCTTCAGAAGTATGTTCCCAAGTTATTAGACGAAGGATATACAGTAGTGGTATGGGAAGAGTATGGTGAAGAAATTGTTAAAAAACGCAAGGTTAGATTGCGTAGGGAAAAGGGAGTTTTCTCTCCCAGCACAAATATTGATTCTAGTAATCGTAGAATATCTAATTATTGTTGCGTGGTTTGGATTGAAAAATATGATAAAGACGCATTTAATAAATTTCCATATTTTCATTGCGGTGTAGCATTGATTGATAATTTCACTGGAAAATCGAAACTATTTGAATTTCGATATGAAAACAATAACATTCATAATTCTACTGCTTTTGACGAATTGGATAGAATTATTTCCATTTATAATCCAAGCGAAACCATATTTATTCACAATTATGAAAAACAACATAAAATAGACGATATAGTTAATTTCATTGATTTAAATTCCGATAAAATCCATATGATTTCTCTTTTAGAACAAGGCGAATTAAACAAACAAGCAAGAAACTGTGAAAACGAACCGTTTCAAAAAGCGATACTTGAAAATGTATTTAACATTCCTGATTACAACTTTTTTATGAAAAATACTCAAATGGATGTCTTTATCCACAGCACCTATGCATACTGTTTTTTACTTAATTTTATAACACAGCATAATAAACAATTATTAAAGTATATTAGCGAACCAGTATATGAAAAATCAACCGATAGCGTGTATTTGGCTACTCATTGTTTAAAGCAATTAAATATAATTAATACGGAACAATCTACTAACAATAAGTATTCATCGATATTAAATATGATGAATCGATGTAAAACTGCGATGGGTCGACGAAAAATGAAAGACATTATACTTCATCCATCTACAAACATCGCATGCTTAAATAATGAATATCAAATAGTAGAACATATTATCGATTTAAACAACATCTCTCCCAATTTTATTGATAACACTAGGAAGGGATTAATCAATATTCATGACATTGAAAAAATATACCGTAAAATCATTTTAAATATTATGAAACCCAGTGAATTAGTTTTGATTTATTATTCCATAGTATCATTTCGTAAAATATGCGATCAGTTATTAAAAGATGAAGATATTTATAATTATATCACTAACAAAACAGATAGCGAAGATATCATTACTTCTATAGATACGCTAATATCATTATTTAAACAAACATTAATTATTGACAATTGCAATGAAGACCCGAAAACGGTGGTCAATATATTTAATAAAGGTTTGTATGAAGATTTGGACCTTTGTGAAAAAAAATACATAGAACATAAACAACAGCTAGATACTATACAACAGTTTTTAACTGGTTTAATAAAAGATCCAGTGCGCACTCATTCTACCGAAAAATATGAAATATATATGCAGTTAACATCAAAACGGTGTGAAAAATTAAAGAGTGTGATTGAAGAGTATTTACTGAAATACGCACCGAAAGGCAAGGAAAAAAACTTGTTGCTGTCCTTTAATTCGGATTATGATGGAAAAAAAGTAACATTTGAATTGGATTTACATAATTTTAAATACTCGACTGGAACATCTGGAAACAAAAAAATAACCAGCCCTTTGCTAAATCAATTATACATTTATATGATGCAGGATGTCAGTAATTTAAAAGACTTAATGAAAATTTATTTTAACAGGTTTAACAACACATTGAAAACTTACTATGCCGAATTTACAAATATTATTACAAATGTTTCTAATGTAGATATTGTATTTACAAAATCATATTTAGCAGACAAAAATAATTATTGCCGACCAGTAATTGAAAATCAGTATGAAGATGTGTCATACTTTAAAGCAAAAAATATACGACACGCGCTAATTGAGCATATTAATAAAGAAGAAGCGTATGTTCCCAATGATGTTTCGTTGACAACTGGTAAAAATGGTATTTTGTTGTATGGAACCAATGCGGTTGGTAAGTCTAGTTTAATTAAATCAATAGGAATATCTATTATTTTAGCTCAAGCGGGTATGTTTGTCCCTTGTAGCGAACTTACTTACTACCCATATACTTCTATATTTACTAGAATACTAGGCAATGATAACATTTTTAAAGGGTTAAGCACATTTGCGGTAGAAATGTGTGAATTAAGAACCATTTTATCAAATTGTTGTGAAAATAGTTTGGTATTGGGTGATGAATTATGTTCCGGAACAGAAATTGACTCAGCTGTGTCGTTGTTTGCCAGTGGTGTTAATTACTTATGTAATAAAAAATCTTCTTTTATTTTTGCCACTCATTTTCATGAATTAATAAAAATCCCTATAATTCAAGACTTGTTAAGTAGAAATTTAATTATGTATCATATGTCAGTTCAATACGACAAATCAAATGATGTTTTGGTATATAAAAGAAAATTGGAAAAGGGTTCCGGTGAAGGCATGTATGGATTGGAAGTATGTAAATCTTTAAATATGCCCGATGATTTTATAGATTTAGCATATACTATACGCATATCAAACAAAAACAATAATATTTTAACAAAAAATAAAAGCAAATACAACTCTAATATCATAAAAAATCAATGTGGTATGATGGATTGTGAAAATATGGCAGATGATATACATCATTTAAATCCACAGGAATATGCAAATAAAAAAGGGCGATTCAAGGATAAATGGTTTCATAAAAACCACTCCTCTAATTTAATACCAATATGTAAATCGTGTCATAATAACATTACAAAAAACAAGATAGTTCATAGAAAAACAAAAACAAGTAAAGGCATGGCTTTAATCAAGGAATAACTGTAATAAAAATGTGATATTATCATATATGGCAAACATTTTAGGAGAAATTATTAATTCAATAAAAGCAAAATCATCGCATTTTATCTTAATTACATCCCCAATATCTTTTCACGCTTATGATTAAATAAATATATATATATATATAGATGCGTATATCAGCAAAACGAGCAAAACGAGCAAAACGAGCAAATTTAGGAAAGATTATGATATCAAGAAAAAAACCCATATCACGTGTTAAGAAGATAATTAAAAATAAAACCAATAAGAGAAAAACTAAAAAAATGAAAAAAAAACATAAAAAGGTAAAACATAAAACTACAAGAAAAATCAGATCGATGTCCCGTATAGGAAGACGTAGAACATATCATGGTGGTGCAGGTGAAAAAATTCCAAAGCCAACAGATGAGAACTTTATTGGACAGGGTAGTTATGGTACAGTGTATACACCTAGCGAAGGTAAGCCTGGGATAGTAGCTAAATTACATGAAATAAAACAGGGTGAAGGATGCAAACTTAAAGGTGAATATGATAATCATCGCCTGGCTTTAGAATTATTAACACAGTGTAAAAAGGATTTCAAAGATATTAAACTGGAAATTCCAAAGCTTCAAGATTTTCACTATTTAACACGATCTACTGGTAGCCCAGATGAATATGAGACAACGAAGATGAAGGAGAAAGAACCTGGAGATGGAGGTGAAGATATTATTGGTTGTATATACAAAATGAGTAGGATTTGGCCGGCTAAAGATACACGCATAAAAAATTTAATAAAAGAAGGCATTACCTTTCATAATAAAAAAACCCCAACATTTCTTCATTTATCAACATACAGGACGGAAAATAAAATGCCGGTCCGTTTCGATCAACACTTAGAAATTTCCTTTTTTAAAAATAGTTTGTTCTCTCGTCCCCCAGGCACTTCTCAAATTATCAAAGAAATTGGATTTATAGAACTCGACCAACGGGGTGATAATGTAAGTGTATACGAGACTGTCTTCGGCTGGGGATATTCGATGATGTTATTTTATTTTTATTGTGCTTACAATGGACTAGTTTTAAGAGATTCAGAATTTGCGTTGGGAGGAATATCAATAACTGGCGCCGAACTCATTTACTTGTTTTGTTATGATTTTAACCAATGTCGTGAGCCTAAATACGATAGTGATGGTGACCCGACTTTGGATGTTGCTAGACAATATTTACATTTATCGGGGATGAAGATCGGCAGTTTAGCTTCCATGGACGGAATGAACGAAGAAGAACAGGACGTGTGGAAGTTTATGCCAATTCCAACAACCTCACCAAAGTTTTTTGTAAATTTGGTAAATAAGATTTTTCAAGACGCAAAACAAGCAGAAAAAGCAGAAAAAGCAGAAAAACCTAGTAAATTCCATATATATATAAAGAATGTAGTCGATCAGATACTTTTGTGGTTAATGCAACCTGGGCACAGAGACCATTGGAAATGGTCACTTTTTCCACTCGAGGATGACTACCAAATTCTGCTATCTGAAAAAATTTCAGAATTATTTAAAATGTATAATATACAAAAACATTATTATTATAGTATTCAGAGCAAAGTTTATAATGACTTGGATCATAATCATAAATTAAAAAAGGCCAAGAAGTGGACAAAAGACACTGATAATCAAGAAGGTATGTTCCGAATTGATAAAACCAATATGAATGAATACATAGCAGCACGTAAAATGACATGCCAATTTGGATTAGATGAACTTGAAACTAATTCCATAGAATTCGAATTAGAACCAGGAAAAAATTATTTTTGTAACACATATTCGCGTATGAATACACAATTTGAAAGAGGGTTGATCACGCCGGAATTTACTTTTTTAGTCAATATAAATCTTGATATTGAAATGCAAGAAACAATAATAAAAAAAATGGTAATAGATGGTTTTATTAGACCCAAATACATTCACGCGAATGACCTTGATCCTTTTTTTTTCCGCCTCTTGAATTTAGAGCGCAAAACAAAAGACAGTTCTTCTGGTTTTGATAAAATGATTGAAATGTTAGACAAAAAGTATATATCTATGAAGCAGAATGCATATGATGAGGCTTCTCGTAAGGATCAACTAGAACCCGAGATGAAAATCAAAGCACTAGGCAATGGGGATGGTGATGGGGATGTGGATGATTATTGATGAGTTACATTATTCAACATACTTGTGGTATCATAAAAACCACTACTCTAATACCAATATGTAAATCGTGCCATAATAACATTACAAAAAACAAGATAGCTCATAGAAAAACAAAAACAAGTAAAGGCATGGCTTTAATCAAGGAATAACTGTAATAAAAATGTGATATTATCATATATGAGGAATATTTTAGGAGAAATTATTAATTCAATAAAAGCAAAATGGGGAGAGATAGTTGTTGGAGTTGCTTTAATTATTATATTATTATTGACATTATCATTGTATGGGTTTTCATTTAAAAATATAAACGGTGATAAAGGCGACGGCGAAGGCGAAGATAAAGAAAAATCAGTGGATACAATAGAAATTATTTATGAAGGGATGACAAATAAATTTGATAGTTTGTGCGATGAAGAAGATTTAGAAAAGGTTTGTAGTGATTTAGGTAGTGGTCATGGAAAGAGATATTCATGTAATGTAGCAAAATGCTGCGTATGGGCTAAAAATAAAAATGGAGAAGAATGTATAGAAGGTGATAAAAGCGGTCCAATGTTTAAAACAGACAAATCAAACATGAAATACGATGAATACTACTATTTAAATAAACGCTACAAACTGTAAATGATTGATTATTAAAGAATAAATTGATTTAAAATTATTTATTAATATTATTATATATTAACAAATAATGATTATACCTATTAAGTGTTTCACATGCGGAAAAGTCTTGGCAGACAAATATCTATATTACTGTCAACGTGTCAATGAGAAAAAAACGGCATTGGGTATGGATAAAGACGATGTAATTTATATGACGAAAAATAATATTAAGAAAACGCCTGAAGGAGAGGTGATGGATGAACTGCATTTAAATAAGATTTGTTGTAGAAGACATATGTTAACCCATATTGATATCTATTAATGGATATTTATAGTATAATTATAGTTATAATATAGTATAGTTATTTAAAACAACCATTTCCAATAAATAATTATTTTATAAATGATTTTTATATATTTTTATATATTTTTATATATTTTTATATATTTTTATATATTTTTATATATAATGGTCAAATCAATATTGAGAAAAAGCACAAAAAGCACAAAAGGCAATCGTCGAAATAAACGCAAACATACCAAGCGCGTTTATTTTAACAAGTATAAAAAAGTGAAAACATTTAAGCGTAATCAAATAATTAAAAAGCGCCGAAAAACACATCATAAAAAGCCGAAAAGTAAACACCATCGCACAAAAACGGTAAAACATACAAAAAGCAATAAACATCATAAAAACAAAAAGCATCGTAAAATGCTGAAAATGAAAGGAGGATGTGCTGGTAATTTAATGGGTCAAAAGGTAACGGGGGTGCCATTAAATCCCCAAGACTATCAACATCCAGAATATACTAATTTAAATTCAAATGTGCCTTATCCTTATTCGGGAGGACAAAAAGGAGGAAGTTTGTGGGATGCAGTTGGGCTCGGTGATATTCCAATAATGAAAAATACTATTATTAATAGTGGTAAAAATATGATTTCATCGATTACCGGGGGTGATACCGTAGCATCTGCGAATCCAACGGATCACCCCGCTTTAACACAAAGCATGGTTGAATATCCACCGCCAAGTGATATAATTGATATGCATGCCGGGTCTTTAACAGAGGCGGAGTTGGCCGTTACACCAGCGTCAACAACTGTGTAGAACTGCTGATGCGTAATCTAGTTAAAATTTCAATTTCAAATCAATAATTTTATACCCAACATTATTTTACACGCATCCTTAATTTATACCCATCATAATTATCTAGTATACTATTATAATGGATATTTTACGCATGTTAAATAAATTATGCACACCAGCACAGGTATATTTAGCAATATCATTGGCTTCTATTATTGCCATGTTGCTTCAAAATTGCCAAGATAATTCAGTATATAGAATTGGAAATATGGTAGTTAAATCGCCATGCCATAATTTAGCGTTTTTCGCAGTTAAAATTCTGTATATTATGTTATGGACTTGGTTACTTAACTTGTTATGTAAAAAGGGATTTACATCCGTCTCATGGTTATTGGTTTTATTACCAATTGTTGGGATGTTTGTATTGATTGGAATGGTGTTTTTAATGCTTAAATAATCGCCTCCTTACCTTATTTTTACAGCATTCGCCAACATCTCTCCCTTTTCAACGCAATAAAGACAATAAATAAATGAAAATAAATAAAATGTAAAATACAATATGTAATTTACATTTTCATCAATAATAAACTTTAAAATAATAATCTAAAAAATTCATTATAGATAATATATAAGTATGGATTCTATATCATGGAAAATCATAGATAAAATGTTTAAGGAAAATCCCAATTTCCTAACGAGTCATCATTTAGATTCATATAATAGATTTTTTGACAGTGGTATTAAAAATGTATTTAAAAACCAAAACCCTATGAAATTTTACAGAACAAAAGATGAAAAGCACAAAATCTTTAAACATAAGGCGGAGATTTATTTTGGCGGTAAAAAGGGGGATAAAATATACTATGGCAAACCAATCATATATGATAAGGACGAAACTGGAGAACGACAGCATTACATGTATCCAAACGAAGCGCGCATTAGAAATATGAGTTATGCGTTTACTATACATTATGATGTAGATATTGATATTACAATTTTAATTGATAATAATTCGGGAAACGAAACCAAACGCGATAAAACAGATAAACACGCAGATATTCCATTAAAATACGATATACATGAAGAAACAATTACTTTGGAAAAAATATATTTGGGTAGATTTCCTATAATGATGCAGTCTAACTTATGTTTTTTAAAGGGATTGGAACCCGAAGCTCGTTTTAATTTAGGTGAATGTAGAAATGACATAGGTGGATATTTTATTATTGATGGCAAAGAAAAGGTAATAATGACGCAGGAAGGAAGGGCGGATAATATATTATATGTAAAGGATAGTTTTAATGATACATATAGTCACGCAGCAGAAATACGATCCGTATCAGAAGATTATTCTAAACCAATACGAACATTATCAGTTAGAATGGTCGCACCCCAAGTAACATCTTCCAATCAACAAATTGTTGTAAATATACCCAATGTTAGAAAACCTGTCCCATTATTTATTGTTATGAGAGCATTAGGTGTCATATCAGACAAAGAAATTATTCAAACTTGTTTATTGGATTTAGATAAATATGATTATTTAATGGAATATTTTCGACCATGCGTCCATGATGCCGGAAGGATATTTACGCAAACACAAGCCTTGAAGTTTATTGCTGAATTAATGAAACACAAAACGGTTAGTCATGCTTTAGAGGTTCTTTCTTCTTATTTTATTCCACACATTGGAGAACTTAATTTTAAAAGCAAGGCATTTTATTTAGGATATATTGTTAAAAAATTGCTATTGGTTGTTAACAAAAACGAATTACCAACCGACCGGGATAGTTATGGTTATAAAAGAATAGAAATAGCAGGAACATTAATATCTCAATTGTTTCAAGAATATTATACCAAGCAATTAAAGGAAATCTATTACTACATTGATAGTAAATTTTTCTATGAATCTAAAAATGGAAAAACATATCATGGTATGGATTTTAAAAACCTTATTTTAAACAATGAAAATGAAATGTTTTCAAAACGCACGGTAGAAGAAGGGTTTAGAAAGGGGTTCAAAGGTAATTGGGGAGCAGAAGAACATACAAAACGATTGGGATTGGTCCAAGATTTAAATCGTCTTTCTTTTTTCTCTGCATTATGTCAACTAAGAAAAACAAATTTACCAATTGCGGCAGATGGTGCTAAAATAGTAGCACCTCGATTACTTCATGCTACACAATGGGGTTATTTATGTCCGCTTCACTCACCGGATGGTGGTAATGTTGGTTTACATAAACATCTATCTACTTCTACCATTATTACAAGTGGAACAAGTGGAAAACCTTATATTAAATTAGTTAGAGAA
>Ga0222718_10005100_pt1 | contig 10722 bp, 9 predicted proteins | sample C33_27DmetaG_FD_165045 | JGI IMG/M metagenome (GOLD analysis project Ga0222718, IMG submission 165045) | Estuarine water microbial communities from San Francisco Bay, California, United States - C33_27D | ecosystem: Environmental > Aquatic > Marine > Unclassified | place: USA: California... | reverse complement strand
TATTCATCAATATGTTATTAATATTGAAATTAAAGGTATTGTTGGTGAAGATAAAATCGGATTTTATCCTTTAGAATATAATGATAATAAATTATTATATGAAGAAAAAGATAATTTAATTCAAGAAAATGATTATCCAAATATTGATTTATTAATTAAATTAGATTGAATTATTTAAATATAATAATAATAAAGATGAGTGTAAATACTTATGAATTAGAAAGAGCTACAGCTATATTAGAAAAATGTTCTGCTATGTCTTTATTATGTAGTAAAGCTACTGCTTATTGGAATTTTATTAAAATTTGTTTTCAAATGCCTTTAATTTTAACAAGTAGTGCTATGTGTATTTTAAATTCATTTGATGATAATAAAGGTAATATGAAAATTCCTAATGTTATTGTTAATGGACTTAGTGTATTATTATTAGCTATACAAAGTAATTTAAAAGTTATCGAAAAAGTTGAAACATTTAAAAACTTAAGTAATCAATTTAGAACTTTAGCTAATACTATTGAAGGATCACAATCATTTGAAAATACACAAATTAATAATTTTATTGAAAAATATGATGTTTTAATTCAACAATGTGAATTTGAATCAATATCAGAAAAACATAAAAATCAAGTTAGTAAAGCTTTTCAAGGAAAAAGTGTTCCATTACAATTAAATAGTAGTGGAACTATTAATTTAAAATTAAATGCACAATTTGTTAATAATAATACTTTAAATTTATCTACACCTAATATTATAAATGATATTAATAATCCTTCATCTGTATAGTAATTACATATTTATCAATATTTCACAAAATATACTAAATAATTCTATATACTTTACTTAAAAACTAATTTGTTCAATTAAGATTTTTTTTCATAAAATATTACATAATATTTATATACAAATAAATTATTAATATAAATCTATAAAATTTTCATCTTCTCCTTTATAATTAATTATATCATCATTATTTTCATCATTATTTTCATCTTTATTTTCATCATTATTTTCATTATTATTTTCATCATTTTGCATATAATCAATTATACCCATTTTTTTTAATTCTTTATCTAAATCTTTTTCATATTTATTTTTATTTTGAAGTTTGTTTATAGCTTTAATTTTTGTTTCTTCCCTATATTTATTTATTAAATCATTTAACTCTATTCGAGTTGGTATATTTTTATTTAAAATATTTAAACATCTTTTATAAAATTCATCTGCTATTTCATTATTATTAAAATTTATATCTGTTATATAATAAGATCCTAATATTTTATATATATTTTGTCTTTTATTATAAAATATTTTATCTTGACAACATTGATTTTCCAATTTATTTATATAATTATTATATTCTTTTGCTTTATCAGCAAAATTATGTGAAATTTGAAGAGATATTTGTATAAATTTTTTTAATATATCAACAAATTTACACTTTTCTTTTATTATATTTATAAATATTTGATTATTTTTTTTATTATTTATACTTATATATGATAAATAATTTTTTATATTATTTTCTACAATATTATTTAATTCACTATCATTTTTAAATTTTAACATTTCTATTGGAAAATTTTCAAAATTTTCATTTATAAATGTTATTATATTTATTTTATTATTTATTATTTCTTTTTCTTCAATATTTATATCATCTTTATTTTCATCTTTATCTTTATCTATATCTTTATCTTTATCTTTATCTTTATCTATATTTAAATTATTTTTTATATATTTTATTGATTTCCATTTATCTTTATTTATTTTTTTATAATTTTTCATATAATCTTTAATATATTTTAATTGTTTACTATTATCTAAATCTGTAAATGCCCTAAAATTTTTATTTAATAATTGTTTACAACAACCCATTATATAATTATTTACTCTATTCAATTTTAATGGTAAATATAATAATGCTTGTGTATATTTTGATTTTACATTTATATCATCTTTTTCTAAACCTTTTTTTAATTTTAATAAAATATTTAAATATATATCATCATTTGTTTTATTCTTTATTTTACTATTATAATATTCTAATAAATATAATAATTTATTACTTATTTCATTATTATTTATATATATATGATATATTTTATCAAATAATTTATCTATATTTATATCTAATTCTAAATTTTCTAAACAACATATTATATAACTCATTATTGATTTTGAATCATAATTATAACCTTTATCAATAAATTCTATTGGTTTTGTTCTTTGCCATAAATTTATACATTCCGAATTTAATACTACATCTAAATTATCTTCTAATTCTTCCTCATATATATATATATACCAATTTATAAAAAATATACTAAATAACTCTAATTCATCCATATTATTACGTAATATTTTTATACTTTTTGATAATATTTCTGATATATCTACATTTAAACCTGAATATTCAATTAAATTAAATATATATTTTTTTAATATATTATTTATATTATTATATAATTCAATATTATTTTTATAATTATATGAATATTTTAATTCCATATCGGGTTCCAATAATATTATATTTTTATTTATTATATTTTTATTATCATCAGATATATCTATATCTATATCATAAATTTCATTATTTAAATCTATATCTTCATTATTTTCTTCACTTTCTATTATTTCCAATATTTCTTTATCTATTACTAACTTTTCTAATAATATATTATCAAACTGTTCTATTATTTTTAATTTATCTTTATATTCTTCAATATTTATATTATCTTTATCATATTTTTTTAAATCATTTAAATATAAAATTGAATGAATTATTGATTTTAATTTTAAATAATCATTTATATTTTTTATTACTATATCTATATCTATATTTTCATTTTCTATATCCTTTTCTAAATTATTATAATTATAATATTTTATTTTTTTATTATTATATAATATCTCTTCTTCATATAATAAACCATTTTTTAAATTATTTTCTAAATTTGTTTTTATTTCACCCATTTCATTTATTAATTTATCTATTTCTTCATTATTTATTTCAATATCTATATTTCCTATATTATCTATTATATTATCTTTCTTTATTATCCATTCACTCTCATTTAAATCTATTATTTCTTTCTTTTTCTTTTTTATTTTTTCTTTTATTTCTGGAATTTTATCATATTCTTCTATATTCATATTGAAAAAATCTTTATTATTTCTTATCATTATATCATTTATATGATTAAAATTATTTTCTAAAAATATTATTTCTTTATCCCTTTCTTCTTCTATTTTATCTAATTTTGATATTAAACTTTCATTTTCTACATTTATATATCGGGTTTTTATATTTAAAATACAATCTTCTGGTATTTTTAATTCTGATAAATAAAATTCTCTTTTATACAAATTTATTAATGTATTATTTGTATTTTTTAAATTTTTATTATTTGTTGATGAATATACTAATATATTATTTGTTATATCATTTATTATATTATTATAAATTTCTATATTTTTTTCTAATTTTAAATTATTTAATAAATTTACTTTATCTAAATTAAATTTATTAAATAATTTATATTTTACTTTTTCATGATTTAAATAAAATACTTCGTTTTTTTCTATTTCATCATCTAATAAACTTAAATGTTTATTTACTAAATCTTTTATTTTATTATTATTATATAAACTATCATTATTATAACTAAATAAATCATCATAATAATAATGTAAACTATCTATATTAAATATATTTATATTATTTTTTTCTTTTAAAATTTTTATTATATCTATTTTATTTATTTTTTCAGTTTCTTCTATATCTTTTATAAAATTTTCATCATTATCATCTGATATAATACTACTACTATCATCATAACTTATTTCTAAATTTTCTTTTTTAAAATCTTCATTTTCTAAATCTTCTTTTTTTAAATCTTCACTTTCTAAATCTTCTTTTTTTAAATCTTCACTTTTTAAATCTTCTTTTTTTAAATCTTCACTTTCTAAATCTTCACTTTCTAAATCCTCATTTCTTAAATCTTCACTTTCAGAATCTTCACTTTCAGAATCTTCACTTTCAGAATCTTCACTTTCAGAATCTTTATTTTTTTGACTTTTTTCTATTTTTTCTACATGATCTTTATCTTTTTTTTCTAATGTTCCACCAATACTATCATATATTCGTAAATCATCAGTTAAATCCATATTATTTATTTATTGATTTCATTAAAATAAATCCATTCTTTTATTATATTATTTAATAAATATATTAAATCAATACATTCTTCTATAATAAAAGCTTTTATTATATTTTTATCATCACATTTTTTTAAAGTTATTCTTAATATTAAAGTATTATCTAATGGATGTTTTTTTGTATATCCTACAAATTCACATTCATATTCTTTAAATTTTTTTTTATTTACAATATATTTATCAAATATTTTTGATTGAATTATATATCCTATAGTATCATTTTCATTTTTAATATTAATATCAAATGTATTAATATAATCAAAATAATTATTAATAGAAATTAATGTACTATCATTTTTTGACAATTCTAATTTTATTTCATCTAATTTAAATATTAATATTTCTATTGCTTTTTTAAATAAATATAAATGTGATATTGTATTATTTATTATTTCAAACTTAAAAATATAAATATTTTCTACAATATCACGTTCTTTTTTTATTATATCTGTTTCTTTACTTTTTTCATTTATTTTATTATAAACTGCTATACCAGATACTATACAAAATGAAGCATTATTTCTTCCTATATCTTTTGTTGCTTTTGCATTTAATTTTAATGTTTGATTATTTTTTATTCTATGAATTAATATTGGTTCATTTGATATTAAATTATAATTAAAATAATCTTTATTATTTTTTACTATATTTCCATCTACTTTTATTTTTAAATTATTTGTTGTTATATTTTCTAAATCTAATTTATTTTGACAACTTACATCTAATATTATTTCAAAACTATTATTTATTGAATCAAATTCTTCATTATATTTTTCACTTATATTTATTGGTATTAAAGCTATTCTATTACTTATTATTTCATTATTTAAACTTGTTGTATTTTCTTCAATATTTATTAAATTATCATCTATTGTAAATCCTAATATTGGTATATCTGATATTAATATTCTTCTTAATCCATTTAATATTGATATATCTATATCTGATATCTCAAATTCTAATTCATTCGAAATTTTATTAAATTTAAAATTTTTAAACATTTATTATTTTAATATAATAAATTATTTAAATCATTTTTATTTAAAACTAATTTGTTTATTTATTAAGTAAAAATGATTTTATTTTACAGTAGTCAATGTAATCATTGTTCTATGTTATTACAAACATTAAAAATACATGATAAAGATAAAAAAATTAAATTATTATCTATTGATTATTTAAAATCTAATAATTATAAAATTGATCATAGAATTACACATGTTCCTGCACTTTTAATATCTAATGAAGATAGATTTATTTTTGGTAAAAATATTTTAGATCTTCTATTTATACCTAATAAAGGCATTTTATTAAATAATAATGATAATGATAATAATAATAATAATAATAATAATATTAATACTATTGTTAATAATCAAAATTTAAATGAACCTAATGAACCTAATGGACTTTTTTCTGATATTTCACAAAATTTTGAAAGTATTGATAATATTAATAATGTAATTGGTCCTGTATCAATATGGGAAGAAATTAATAATAATAATAATAATAATAATAATAATACTACAATAATAAATAATAATCAAGAAATTATAGCAAATGATGATACAGATAAATCTCATAAAAAATTACCAAGTATTGCGGAAATTCAAGAAATGCGAAATAAAGATATTTAATATATAAAGGAAATAAGTAGATATACAAAATAAAAATATATCAATATCTTTTAATATGACTTCAAATATTTATGTCTTCAATCAATACTATTTAACATTTATTAAAACTATTAAAAAAAATGCTAAAAACTCTAAAGATACTAATGCTAAAAATATTATTAAAACTATTAGATTAGAATATAATACTTTTAATAATAATTCTGACGAATATATTACCTATTTTAAATCAAATTTTGATAATAATTCTATTCAAGAATTGAAATTAAATGAAAATTTTAATGAATGGATTGAAAAAAATAACACTAAATATTTAATTAAAGATATTGAATTAGAAAAAATTAATAAAATTATTAAAAAAAAAGAAATATTAACACAATTTTTATTAATATTTTCTTTATTTGTTGATGATCAATTAAATGAAAATGAAATTAAAATTATTATGGAAAAACTTAAAGGTAATGATAATGATGATAATTTACCTCAAAGACATAAAGATTTAATTAATAAAATTACTAAATTAAATATCAAAAATTCAACCGGATTTTCTATTGAAGAAATTGAAGATACAAGTATTGGTAAATTAGCTAAAGAGATTGTTAATGAAATTGATTTAGATAAAGTTAAAAGTTCTATTGAAAATGATGGAGATATATTAGGAGCATTAGGTAATCCTGATAATGGTATTGGTAATTTAATATCAGATGTTAGTCAAAAAATGGCAAGTAAATTAAAAAATGGTGATATTAAACAAGAAAATTTATTAAATGATGCCATCAAAATGGCTGGTAAATTACCTGGATTAGGAGGAAGTAATTCTAATGGTAATGAACCTGATATTGGAAACATTATGAAAATGATGTCATCTATGATGGGAAATAATAATATGGGGGGTAATATTAATAAAGGTAAAATGAAAAATATGCAAAAAAAAATGGAAACTAAAAGTAGATTAAAAAAGAAATTAGATGATAAAAATAAAGAAACATGATATCTAATTTTTGGTTAGAAAACCCTCAAATACTTATTGATTTATTCAATAATCAAACATATAAATTAGATTTTATCAATAAACTTAATTTAATATTTTTATTATCTATTATTATTAGTATTATACTTGTTTTATTCAATAAATTTGATTTATCTTACATTTTATTATCTATTATAATTGGATTTTTTACTATTATTATATATAATCAATATATTCAAAATATTAAAGAAAAATTTAATAATAAATGTATATATACTTCTATTAATAATCCTTTTATGAATCCAAATGTATTATATCCTAATAATATTCCACCATGTGAATTTAATAATGATATCATAAACCAAAACTTTTATAAAAATATTTTTAGAGATGCTAATGACTTATATGATAGAGGATTATCTATTAGACAATTTTATACTATACCTGGAAAAACTATACCTAATGATCAAAACACATTTGCACAATGGTTATATAATACAAATAATAATAAAAAATCTTGTAAAGAAGGCAATCAAATTAGATGTATTCAAAATTTAAATTTAGACAGAACTGATCTTGATATTGTTGGAGGAGGAGGTATGGGAGTATATAAAATTGAAACTGCTAAAAGAACTACTAACTAAAACTAAATTATATTTTTTTTTATTATATTATTTAAAATAAAATAATGTATAACAAATATTGTGATTTATATAATGATACATGTCATAAAGAATCTAAAGATATTTCTAATAAATTAATTGATGATTATACACACTATAATAGAAATTTTATACAATGTAATGATCCTAATATTAGAATACCTGAATTTTATTTAGATCATGTTAATTTAAGAGGCTCACCACACCCAAATGTTGCTAATCATCCAGATAATTGTTTAATTGATAAAGAATCAGTTTTTAGAAATAATAAACAACAAATGACTAAAGATAAATGTAATATTCAATTATATCAACGAATGTTTCAAGCATGTCCTAATTTAAGACCTGGTATTGGTGATCCTAATAATGAATTACAATTATTATCCGGAACAGATAGCACACATATTTCCAATACATGTAATCAAAATATTATGGAAAAACAAACTTATCAAATGATTCCTATGTTAGATTGTGTTTCTAAAGTTCAAAATCATGAACATATTGTTCCTAAATGGATTAGAGGAGGCGAAGATACACGCAATTATATTAATCGTAAGAAATTTTTAGAAAAATGTGGTAATCTTCAACAAAGACAAGGCACTTGGGTTTCTTAAACAAAAATATATAAAGAATTATTTATTTATTTTTATAAAAATGTCTGAAATACAAAAATACACTTTTGACACAGATATTTCTTCTTTATTGAATTTAATTATTAATAATTTTTATTCTAATAAAGACATATTTTTAAGAGAATTACTTTCTAATGCCAGTGATAGTATTGATAGATATAATTATAACTCTATTATTAACAAAATTGATCATAAAATTCAAAATAAAATTACTATCATCCCAGATAAAGATAATAAACAACTTTTAATTATTGATACTGGTGATGCTATGAATAAAGATGATTTAATTAAAAATATTGGTACTATTGCCAATTCTGGTACTAAAGCTTTTATGGAAAAAGCTAAAGATACTAATCTTATTGGCAAATTTGGAGTTGGATTCTATTCCGCTTTTTTAGTATCTGATAAAGTTACTATCATTTCTAACAAAAATAATGAAATTTGGAAATGGGAATCTGATGCTACTAATAATTATATTATCGAAAAACTTGACAATTTTACTATTAATGATGATATTGATTTTAAACAAGGCACTATTATTAAACTTTCATTAAAAGAAGATTTAATTAATACTTATACTGATACTACTAAACTTAAAAATATTATTAAAGAACATTCACAATATATTAATCATCCCATCGAAATTTTAATTAAAAAAGAAATTACTAAAGAAATTGAAGATGAAGATCAAAATGTAGATACTGAAACTGAAAAAGATATTAAAACTGATACTAAAACTAAAACTGATGATAATAATTTAGATGACTTATTTAAAGTTAATACCGATGATGATGTTATTATTGAAGATGTTGATGATAAACCTGAAAAAATTAAAGAAAAAAAAATGAAAAAAATTACTGAATATATTAATGAATATCAAGTTGTTAATGAAAATAAACCTATTTGGTTAAGAAATTCTTCTGAAATTACTACCGAAGAATATAATAAATTTTATAAATCATTATGTAATGATATTGATGATCCTTATTGTTATAAACATATTAAAGGAGAAGGACAAGTTGAATATAAAGGAGTTTTATTTTTACCTAAAAAAACTAAAAGTAATATCTTTGAAAGAGGTGTTAAACAAAATAATATTAAAATTTATGTTAGGAAAATTTTTGTTAGTGATAATAGTAGCGCTATTTGCCCTGAATGGTTACATTTTATTTCTGGTATGATTGATACTGATGATCTACCATTAACCGTATCCAGAGAAATGTTACAAGAAAATAAAATTATACAGATTATCAAAAAAACTATCACTAAAAAAAGTATTGATATGCTCAAAAATTCTATGCAAAATATTGAATTATATACCAAAATTTATAATACTTACCAAAAAAATATTAAATTAGGAGTTTATGAAGAATCTACCGATAGAGAAAGAGTTGCTGATCTTTTATTATATTATTCACTTAATAATCCTAATAAATATATTTCTTTTGATGATTATATTACTAATCTTTCTGAAACTCAAAAAGAAATATATTATATTTCCGGAGATGATATCGAATTATTAAAAACATCACCATTTCTTAACAGATTCAAAAAAAATAAATTAGATGTTTTATATATGACTGATACTGTTGATGAATATATGTGTCAAAGACTTTCACAATATAAAGATTATAAATTAATTTGTATTACCAAAGGGGATGTTGAACTACCTAATACTACACAAGATCATAAAGATTTACTCAAAAATAAACAAGATGAATATAAAATTTTATGCGATTTTATAAAAAAAAATTATAGTAACGAATTTATTGATGCTAAAATTTCTGATAAAATTGATGGATTACCTTGTATTGTTACATCACCTGAATATGGTTTTACTGCTAATATGGAAAAAATTATTAAAGCACAAACACTTGCACAAAATGATTCATCTACCAATTATATGTTAAATAAACGAATTCTTGAACTTAATCCTGAACACCTTATTATACAAAAAATTAAAAATATTAATGATACTGATGAATTTAAATCTTATAGAGATCTTTTAGATCTTATTATTAATAGTTCTTTATTATATTCTGGTTATCCTATTATTAAACCTGTTGAATTCTCTAAAAAAGTTATTAATGTCGTTATGGCTGGATTAGATTTATATGATATTGATAATAAAGATAATGATAAAATTGATACAAATATCAAAAATGATAATGTTGAAACTATAGATGTTACTCAAATTGATTAATTATATTTATAATAATATAAAATGAAATCATTAATTCTTACACTACTTTTTATCGGAATTATAATTATTATACAAGGATATTATCAACAAAAACTTAAAAATGAAAAATCTAAAAAAATTATTAAAAAATATATACCACTTAATATTTATGAACAAAAAATGAATGGTTCAGAATTTATTATTAACCAATTTAAAAGTTCTTTTGAAAAAATAACTGAAATATAATATAAAATGACATTTATATTCAATAAAACTAAAAATCAATTTATTAAAGAATGTAAAGCTAAATATCTACAAAATAAACATATTAATGATACTAATATTGATTTAACTAATATATATATACAAGATATTTCATCTAAACGTAACAAATTTTATGATGATTATAATATATATTTAGAAC
>Ga0222718_10005098_pt1 | contig 10725 bp, 8 predicted proteins | sample C33_27DmetaG_FD_165045 | JGI IMG/M metagenome (GOLD analysis project Ga0222718, IMG submission 165045) | Estuarine water microbial communities from San Francisco Bay, California, United States - C33_27D | ecosystem: Environmental > Aquatic > Marine > Unclassified | place: USA: California... | reverse complement strand
TAGATCTCCATCGACCCCTAAGCCAGCTGCAGACTTAACTGTCGCACCCTGAAGCTGGACGGCATAGAACGGCCCTTTAGCTACCGGAAGGGGGCGATGACCGCGGCCCATTGCGTCGGGCGCATTATCCAGAACCGCGGTGTTATAGGCGGCGATCTCTCGCTCTAGATTATAGGGATTGATGCCAGCTTTGACGCCCACTTCGCCAAGGGTCTCGGCCTTCGCAAACATGGGGTGATCGATAAAGGCATCTTCCAATTTTTCCCGCGACCAACGCGGAATGAGCGGTGGCGCAGTATCCAGAATCTCTTGGTCGAAGATTGCCCAGTGACGATGTCCCGGCTGGACACTGAGTGTGTATTCCCTATGCGCCAAACTTGGGTGATCTTCCTGCACAAAACGTTTGCCATGTACGTTGACGAACACTTCCCACGGCATGCGATAGCGCGGCTCGAGAACCGGACCAGCAGCCAAGGGCGCTGGAAAATGATTGCTCTCGAGAATTATGCCAAAGACCGGTGCGAACATATTTCCCCCTCGCACATAACCACCGGCACCAAGACCAAGCGTAATGCCGTCGCCTTGGCTAAAGGGGTAGGCAACGTCCCAATACAGCGGCATGCCATGCAATTCTTGATACATGCGGGGATTGGCCGCACAGCCGCCACTGCACAAGGCAACAAACCTGCTGCGGTAGTCGACCCGCTCGCCGCTATCGTTCTCCGCTACGACGCCGCGGACAGCGCCCGTTTCATCTTTAATTAAATCTGTCGCTCCGGTGGACAGGAGCACAGATAAACGGCTAGTGGCTTTAGCCTCTTCAATCATCGGATCAAGGATTTTTTGGAATCCCTGACCTTCTTCCTCATTCCATTGATACCGGCGGGTCGTGAAGAATTCGTGACCGCTGCCCAATACAGGGTGACCATCCATGACCGTATAGCCACGCACCGCATACCAGTTGATTGTCTCAGCGGCGTTGTCGACCAAGAGCCGTGTTAGAACGGGATCAGATGTGTGGCGATTGATGCGCATGACATCGTCGTAGTGGGCATCTGGTGAATCTGTGATGCCCTGTTGCTTTTGCCACACTGTTCCCGCCGCAGCGACTTGGCCGCCCGTTCGGTCCAAAGTGCCACCAAGTCGGGGTGCTTTATCAATCAGTAATACACGGGCGCCACGGTCAGCAGCGAACAAAGCGGCCGGCATACCGGTGGTGCCCCCGCCAACAACGATCAAATCCCACTCAGCGTTTTGGGCCAATGCGTGGCGCACACCAAAAGATTGGGTGCTTAATGCCGCAGCTGCCATTGAGCCCTTCAAAAAGGAACGTTTTGTTATCGATGATTCGAACTGAGAAAACGTGCTGTATTTAGTCATGGCCAATCTCCACGGTTACGTCGATGCGCAGGTACAAATTATCACAGAAATGCATTGAGCTTTATAGGCAGCCTAAAAAATACAGCCTTATCAATAGGGCATGGTGGCGTTAGGTTCGACACACATTTGAAAGAGAAGGATTATTACAATGCCGACACTGCTCATTACAGGGGCCAACCGAGGCCTCGGTTTCAACCTCCTAAAGCTTTACGACCAAGACGGGTGGACTATCCATGCCTGCTGCCGAAACCCGGACTCGGCAATAGATCTGAAAGCCGTTGCCGACGCCAGTGGCGGTCGCGTTACGTTGCACGCCTTGGATGTTGAAGACCCAAGTACAATCGCCAATCTGAAAAACACTCTTGGTGACACGCCGATCGACATGTTGATCAACATGGCCGGTTACCTGGGAGAGAAAGCTTTGACCGAGCCCGAAGGACTTCAACCCTTCGGCGTTACGGATTTTGACATTATGGAAAAAGCTTATCGCATCAATTGTATTGGACCGTTGAGGGTGTGTGAGGCCCTGGTGGAAAATGTGGCAGCCAGCCAGAAGCAAATAATTATAAACGTCTCGAGCATTGTTGGATCAATCGGTGCAGATGATTTTGGCAATTTTTATATGTACCGGCCCAGCAAGGCAGCGCTCAATGCTGTTACTCATGCTATGGCGCTCAACTTGAAGGACCGCGGCATCACTGCCATCCCCTTCCATCCTGGATTCACCAAAACTGATATGGGCGGACCTACGGCAGACATAGAAATTGAGGAAAGTGTAACCGGCATCAAAGCCGTTCTGGATAAAGTAACGATCGCCGACACTGGTCGCTACCTCACCTGGGAAGGCGGCGAACTGCCCTGGTAAGAGACCAGTAGCACTAAGATTAAAACTGTTTTGCCCCCTGTGGGGCACGCACGTTAACGATAATGAGTCGGCGGTCGCAGTCCGTCACTGGTATAGGCTCTACTCCGTGGTAAGACCGATCTGTCCGCGGAAAAATAATGGACCGGTTGGGCTTGTAATCGATCCGCGTATGGAGCGTAAACGCGTCAACCTCGTGGTGTTTCTCGTCGTTCACCGGCAATGCAGGGTCTTTAGGCGCATAGAGACTTGTGCCGTAAGATCGATACTTGGGTTCGGAAGAAAGATATTAGAGGAAACTGATAAAACGTTTGCGCGTGTCCGTATGTGGACCAATTTGGTAATTGCTATGGTCGCTGACAACGAGCATCTCAGGACTCAAAATGATCTTGTCTTGCTCCAAGTGCTCAATACGACGCTGCAGTATGGCCTGAAACTTTTTGCAAGATGCCGTGATGACGTTTGCACCCATAATCGCGTGGGCGACGTCTCGCCAGAATTTTCTATCAGACTCTTTTAAACGTGACAGAAACTGGTCCTCCAGGAGAGTTTGGATTATTTAAATCCCAAGGCCTGCCGGCGTCCGACCTCCGTCAGGCTGTTGTTCATGTCCGGCAGAGACTGGACACCTCAGAACGGCGTACCTGCAAGGTGGTGAGCCTTGCTCGTTCTAGCTGCCAATACAAAGCAGCCTTAAAGCCCAATGATGAATACCTGCGCCTGGCCCTGATCCGGCTGGCCAAGCAGTATGGCCGATATGGGTATCGCAAGATTGCCACTTTCATAGGCTGAGATTGCCCTCTGCAAACGGTCAACCAAAGGAAGTGTGGTGTTCTCCATACCCCTAACCTATAGAGTTCCTGCAGCGCAGCAATGCTATATGCTGTACGCCCCGCCACATCCACACCTCTTTTTTTGACCCAAATGACCAAGAAACCAGACCAATCAAGTGTGCCTGAGACGGAAAACAGCGAAGACCTGTTCGCGGCCCATATGCAACTCGGAGAAGAATATCTAGCTATAGGTAAGCCTGGCGAAGCTAAGATTTGTTTTAAAAAAGCTCTGATAATTAAACCAGACAATGCATCTCCTTGGTTTAAAGTCGGAATAACTCATTACCGTTTGGATGAGGATGCAAAGGCAATTGGCGCTTTAGTACAGGCAAACAGCTTAGCGCCAAACGACCCAACCATACTCAACGCCCTCGGTGCCGCATATGGTCGTTCAGGACAACTAAAAGAAGCGATCGATTCTTTTATCGAGGCATGCAGATTAGAGCCTGATCATGCCGGAGCGGCCATGAACTGCGGGCGAATTCTATTCTCCCTTGGCAAGTTTGACCAAGCGGAAGCGTGGCTCAACAAAGCTGCGACCGTGCGTCCACGTCACGCAATAACTTTAACGCTTTTAACCCAAGTCCGCTTGGCTCTGGGACAACCAAAGCTAGCAGTCATGTCTGGTGAAGACGCTGTTCAGGCCGACCCTGAGCATTACGAGGCCCGGCTCCCGCTTGGCCAAGCGCATCTGTCGGTTCGTGACCTTCAGTCCGCTCATGAACACCTCACTCTGTTCCTAGAGCATAATCCGGACCATCCAGAGGCTTTGTACTATTTAGCTAAAACAGAGGAACAAAGTGGGAAAGCTGAAGTCGCAAAAGATCTTTACCGACGCGTTGCCGTGCTTGAAATTGAAAGTGAGTTTCGCGCGCTTATCAGACTAAAAATCGCGCTGACCCTGCCAGTTGTTTGCGAGAGCGACTCCGCAATTGCTCAATACAGAAAAGAGATAAAGGAAGCCCTGGAGACAGTTCCTCGTGAGCCCGTAACGGACGTATATTCTGCAGGAGGGTTTACCAATTTTTATCTCGCCTACCACGGCGAGAATGATCGGACTCTTCAGGAACGCATCGCAGCCTTTTATCTCGAATGTAGCCCTGATCTTGCAGCATGCGCACCACATGTGGGGCAGGCACCAAAACGAGAAATAATCCGCATTGGAATTGCGTCTAGTTTTTTGCGCAGCCATACAGTTGGATACTTATGTGCGGGCTTGGTTGAGCATCTGGATAGAAATCGCTTCGAAGTCGTATTGCTGCGTTGTCCAGTATTACCCGTGGATGATTCAGTCGCTTCTGTCTTGGCTAACATGGCTGATCGTGTCGTCGATCTTCCTGACGACCTACGCCAAGCGCGAGAAATAGTGGCTGGTGAAGAAGCAGATTTAATCTACTTCCCTGAAATCGGCATGGACGACCTAGTCTACTTCTTAGCTTTTGCGAGATCCGCACCCGTTCAGGTGATGGGATGGGGGCATCCAGTAACCAGCGGGATTCCGAACATGGATGCGTTTTTATCCGTCGCAGGAATGGAACCTGAAAAGGCCAATGAACATTACAGCGAAGATCTCATTGAATTAGGTGGATTGTCGATCTGCGTGACGGAGCCGGTCATTCCAACCACTGCTCCTGATCGTGCGGCATTCGGTATAAATCCAGACGTCCCGGCCTACCTATGCGCCCAAAGCCTCTATAAAATTCATCCTGGGTTTGATTCAACCATTGCTGCTTTGCTTGAAAAAGACTCGAGCGCCCACATCTATTTTCTCACTATTCACTCACACGCGGACGAGGTGTTCCTCCGACGACTTGAGAAATCCGCTGGACCTCATATAGGACGCATAAAAATTCTGCCGCGAGTCAAAAGCCGTGACTTCACCTCTTTGCTCAGCTGTGCAGATGTTCTTTTGGATATTCCTCACTGGTCTGGCGGAAAAACAAGCCTCGAAAGCCTAAGAACTGGCACGCCAATTGTTCATTGGCCAGGGGAGTTTATGCGTGGCCGCCACACCCTCGCCTTCTACCGACGCATGGGTATGATGGATTGCGTGGTCGATAGCGCCGAAGCATACGTCGAAACAGCTTATCGTCTGGTACATGATCAACCGTTTAGGACGTCTGTGCGTAAGCGCATTCGAGAGAAAGCGCACTTACTATTCAATGACACGTCGGCAATTGGGGAAATTTCAGATGTCTTTGAGCGGTTAGTATTAGAAAGCCGCCAACCCACAAAAAAACCAAACTAGCCGCGTGGTGCAAATTGTAAGGCACTGAGGCGTGCGTAGGTGCCGTCAGCCTTCACCAACTCATCGTGAGTACCGCTTTCGACAACACGACCATCAACAACAACATAGATACAGTCCGCGTGTTGAACTGTTGCTAGGCGATGAGCTATCACAACGGTCGTTCGGCCTTTGCGAAGCGCGTCCATTGCCTCTTGGATTTGCGCCTCGGATTCTGCGTCGAGCGCACTCGTTGCCTCATCAAGAAGTAGTATGGGCGCGTTCTTTAAGATTGCGCGCGCGATTGCAATACGCTGACGTTGCCCGCCGGACAACGATTCACCGCGCTCTCCTACCACTGTGTCATAGCCATCGGGCATGGCACGAACAAAGTCTTCTGCGCCGGCGGCACGCGCCGCTTCTGTGATTTCTTTATCTGTCGCAGACGGTTTGCCGAACCGGATATTGGCACGCACAGTGTCATCGAACAAAAGTACATCTTGTGACACCAGAGCCACTGACAACCTTAGGGACTCAATAGAGACATCTCGAATATCTTGATCATCGATCAGTACTCGACCCGAGACCGGATCGAAGAATCGTGGAACCAAATTGAGTAGGGTTGTTTTTCCGGCACCGGAGGGTCCAACCAGTGCTGTAGTTTTCCCCGGTTGCGCTTCAAATGAAATACCATGCAGCGCCGCCTTTCCATCGTCATAGGAAAAAGAAACCTGATCAAAAATAATCCCACCACCAGACACGGAAAGCGGTTTCGCACCGTCAGACTCCACGAGACTTGGCTTCTCATCTAAGATTGCGAATAGGCGCTCAGCACCAGCGAGACCTTCTTGAATTTGCGCATTTAGGTTGGCCAATGCTTTCATCGGCCGGTACGCCATGAGCAGAGCTGTAATAAATGAGAAGAACGCGCCCGGCGTTGTGGTGTCTTGAATCACGCGCCAACCGCCATAGACGATCACGATTGTGACAGCGACCCCGCCAATCGTCTCCATCAACGGACTCGATAACGCCTTTACTCTTTCTGCACGCATAACAAGATCACGCACGGAGCGGGTCATCTCCTGCGCCCGCCCCGACTCATAGTCTTCCATGCGGTAGGATTTGATCAGGCGCATACCCGTGAAGGTCTGTTGCAAAACAGTCATCAGGCCGCCTGTCTGTGCCTGGGTGTCGGCTGTAACATGACGAAGTCTGCGGCCAAGCCTTGTGATCGGAATAACGGTGGCGGGAAAAACAACAAACGCAACTGTGGCCAACAACCAGTCTTGATAAAACATAACGCTAACGAGAAAGATTACAGACAAGCTGTCTTTGCCGAGACCGGTTAACGCGGTTGATACGGCCTGGCGCATCATCCCGATATCAGTCGTAAATCGAGATATCAGGCCGCCTGTTGTTTGACGTTGAAAAAAGGCCAAATCTTGAGTCATCAAGTGACGGAATAACCGGTTCTGCATGTCCATCAACACACTCTGACCAACACCGGTCATGAGAACAGCCTGGGCGTAAGTCGCAATTCCCTTAATGGTGAAAACAGCGAACACAGCCCCGCCGACCGACCACAGCAAATCACTCCGCTGTTCTACGAAAACGCGATTAACCACTGGGTCCATAAGCCAAGCCAAGGCCGCCGTCATTGCGGCTACCAGAACCATGAAAACCGCTGCGAGAGCGACACGCGGCCCATAAGGCGCCACGGCTTCGCGCACGAGGCGACGAAGCAGCGGGCCCGATCGAGAATGTTGTTCAGCTTTTGACATAAATGTAGATGGCAGTTAACGGTTCAGGTTGGGACATGTTTAGAGTAGTGCGAAGAATGCTTCAATCGACCACCCTTACATTTACAAGAGTCTGACCGAAGTTGTAGGTTGGGTTAACTGTTAAACGCCCGTGCGGCTTGCTTCTACAAGCATCCCTTCTGGCCATCTATTAGGTGTTTCGCTTTATGCGCGATACGGCGTCTTCACAACTGCCCTTTATCGATCTTCAAGCCCAGCGGTCTCGCATTTCTGACCAAATTGACGCCGCCATTCGTCGTGTTTTAGACCACGGCGCTTTTATTATGGGCCCTGAAATTATTGAGGTGGAACGCCAGTTGGCGGAACGCACGGGCGCAGAACATTGTCTAACCTGCGCCAGCGGCACCGATGCTCTGATTTTACCTCTCATGGCCGCAAATATCGGCCCAGGTGATGCGGTTTTAGTACCCTCATTTACATTTACCTCCTCCGCAGAGGTTGTGGCACTTCGTGGCGCCACACCGGTTTTTGTCGACGTTGATCCACAAACCTTCAACATGGACGTCGACAGCCTAAAAGCCGGACTCATCGCCGCTGAACAGGCGGGTCTGACCGCAAAAGCCATTATGACGGTCGATCTGTTTGGTCAGCCGGTTGATTTTGATCCCATTCGTGACATTGCCGACCAACACGGACTATGGATATTGGATGACGCTGCTCAAGCGTTTGGGGCCACCTACAAAGGAGCACCACTGGGAACTATAGGCCGGGTAACAGGAACGAGTTTTTACCCCGCCAAACCTTTGGCGTGTTATGGCGACGGCGGCGCTGTTTTTACCGACGACACTGAACTCTATGAACGCATGAAATGTGTTCGGGTTCATGGCAATGGGGGTGGATCTGCTGAGGCGAAATATCTGGGCCTCACCGCGCGGTTTGACTCCATTCAAGCCGCTGTCCTTATTGAGAAGCTAAAAATCTTCGATGACGAATGCGACAGGCGCAACGCAGTCGCGCAGCGCTACACCAAAGGTTTGTCGGATATCGTGCAAACGCCGCGTCTTATTGAAGGTGCCACATCTATCTGGGCACAATACACATTGGTTTCAGAACAGCGGGATGTCATCGTCAAAACGTTAGCAGCGGAGAATATCCCGACAGCTTTGTTTTACCCCAGACCACTCCATGCCCAAGCCCCCTATCAGGGTTATCCTGTCTCTGGAAATGGTTTGCCAGTTACAGAACAGCTCGCGGCTCAAGTGGTCAGCCTGCCCATGCACCCCTACTTAGAGGCTGACGCACAGACGCATATCATTTCTGCCGTGCGGGCGGCTCTCGCCTCCTAAAAGCGCATCACTGATGGCATATCAAAAAAAACTGCATGCCGCCGTCATCGGCCTCGGGCGCATGGGTAAACATCATGTGCAGGCGTGTATCGACTCTGATGCCGTCGACCAGGTCAGTGTTTATGACGAGCGACTTGAGGTGACCACAGAGATTGCCAAAGAGACAGGCAGTCACGCCATTATCAATATCGACAACCTCGAAACTCAAATTGATCTCGCCATTGTCGCCGTACCCACCCAATTCCACGCATCGATAACCTTACCCATACTGTCGTCAGGCATTTCTTGTTTGGTCGAAAAACCGATTGCCGCGACTGAAGCCGACACCGTTGCAATGATAGACGCTACCGCTAAAAACAGAGCCTTCTTGGGAATTGGACATGTTGAGCGCTTTAACCCAGCGATTACCGCGTTGAGGTCATCTTTGGCATCAGACCTGGCAAATGGATGCCGTGTAACTTCATTCGCAGCACGGCGTCTTAACTTAAAAGCCAAACGGGCCTATGACGTCGATGCTGTCCTGGATTTAATGATTCACGATCTCGACCTGCTTGTCGAATTGGGTATCGGCGCGGTGTCATCGATTGAATGTGCTAAGGGCGGAACCGAGGATTGCGTGTCTGCATCCTTGAATCTGGACTCTGGAATCACAGCGTCCTTCGATGTTAGCCGCGTTGCACCCTCTCAAAACCGAGGATTAACGATAGAAACAACCGGGTCGACCTATGAGCTGGATTTCACATCTAGAGCTGTAACACGCACTGTTGGCGGTCAGGCCACACAGCTCATTGTAGAAGAGGTCGACCCGTTGCGCACGCAGTTGGCCTCGTTCATAGCGTCTATGAGCGGCCAAGAATCAGTCGTGGCAAACGGCGAAAGCGGTCGAGCTGCTCTACACTTGGCTAATCGTATTCGCAATGAAGCAGGCCTCCTGTGAGCACTGCACCCAGCGAAGAACCGGCCCGCCGTCGCGGGCTCTGGTCTTGGGCCCTGTTTGATTTTGGCAATTCAGGATTTACGACGGTTGTTTCAACTTTCGTGTTTTCCGCTTACTTCACCCAAGCGATAGCACCTGACGCAGAAACAGGAACTGCACTGTGGGGAACAGCAACTGGGATCGCTGGATTAATTATCGCGCTAACAAGCCCAGTCACGGGCGCCATTGCTGACCATACGGGACGACGGAAACCGTGGTTGGCTTTTTTCACGTTGCTGTGTGTCGTTGCCACAGCAGCACTTTGGTTTGCGGTTCCAGGACCAAGCTCGATTCCCCTGGCGCTGACTCTTGCCGTTTTTGGAACGGTCGGTTTTGAAGTTGGGTTGGTATTTTACAACACAATGTTGCCAGACCTGACCACGCCAAACCGAATTGGACGCGTTTCAGGATTAGCATGGGGTCTCGGATATGCCGGAGGCCTAATCTGTCTTGTCATTGCACTGGTCGGATTTGTGCAAGCAGATCCGGCGCCGTTTGGCTTAGACAGAGAGAATGCAGAGCATGTGCGCGCCACCATGCTGGTGACAGCCATATGGATTGCCTTGTTTACTTGGCCGCTGTTCGCGTTCACGCCGGACAGTCGACAGACCGGTGTAAAGCTTGGCCCAGCTGTAAAGAAAGGTCTCGTGACTTTGATCGCCACAATTCGAAACGCCAAGCATCATGCCAACAGTTTTCGTTTTCTCATTGCCCGTATGATTTACATTGACGGCGTCAACACCATGTTTGCCTTTGGTGGCATTTATGCGGCAGGCACATTCGGAATGACGATAGAAGATATTATTGTCTTTGGTATAGCGTTAAATGTGACAGCGGGATTGGGTGCCGCTGTTTTTGGTTGGATAGATGATCGCTTCGGATCAAAGCGAACACTAACCATCAGCCTGATCGCATTGACCTTATCTTCCATCGGTGTATTGGTCGCCCAAACCGTGCCGCAATTTTGGGTCACGGCACTCATCATGAGTACATTCTTCGGTCCTGTGCAGGCCGCAAGCCGTACATTCATGGCCCGGCTGGCGCCACCAGACATTCGCAGTGAAATGTTTGGTCTATTTGCGGTATCAGGCAAGGTCACCAGCTTCCTAGGCCCATTTGCCGTCAGTGCCGTGACTATTATGGCTGGCAGTCAACGTATTGGAATGGCGACGATCTTAGTGTTTCTGGTTGCTGGATTGGCGGTGTTGCAGACCGTTAAAGAACCTGATCGGTAATGTTGGTCAAATCGGTTGCGGCGCGTCTAATGTCTAAAATGACGCATCCCGGTGAAGACCATGGCCAAACCTTTTTCGTCAGCGGCAGCGATTACATCATCATCCCGGA
>Ga0222718_10005097_pt1 | contig 10725 bp, 11 predicted proteins | sample C33_27DmetaG_FD_165045 | JGI IMG/M metagenome (GOLD analysis project Ga0222718, IMG submission 165045) | Estuarine water microbial communities from San Francisco Bay, California, United States - C33_27D | ecosystem: Environmental > Aquatic > Marine > Unclassified | place: USA: California... | reverse complement strand
TAAACACAAATTCAGGTCCTGTAAATTTAAACAACGGCACATTTATCTATATGGCATTTGCTGCAGACCCTGACACAGAAGCACCAACAGTAGCAAAAAGTTTTAGTACAGTAGCTTATACAGGTACAGGTACTAATCAAAAAGTTGAAGGTTTAGGATTTGCTCCTAATTTAGTTTGGATAAAATCAAGAAGTACAACTAATCCTAACGTATTACACGATACAGTTAGAGGTATAGGAAATGTTCTTTATTCTAATTTAACTAATGCTGAAGCAGATGAAAGTGCATATTTTACAAGCGTAGGATATGATTATTTACAATTTGGTACAAATGCAGGTAATTATAATAATACAGGTACAGATTACGTTGCTTGGGCGTGGAAAGCTGATGATAACGAACCGACAATAAACACAGAAGGTAGTGTAGATTCAGTAGTTAGTGCAAATGCTAATTCTGGGTTCAGTATCGTTAAATGGGACGGAACTGGCGCTATAAATACAGTAGGTCACGGACTTTCAGCAGCTCCTGAATTAATAATATTTAAATCTTTAGATATTACAGCGGACTGGCAGGTGTATGCAGAGCCTATTGGTAATGGGAATAAATTAATTTTAAATTCAAGTGCTGCTCAATCAAGCACAACAAGGTTTGATAGTACAAGTCCTACGTCTACAGTATTTACATTAAGAGATGTTGGTCTTGGAACAGGACAAATCGCCTACTGTTTCCATTCAGTATCTGGATATAGCAAGATTGGAAGTTATACTGGTAATGCTGGAACTTTAAGTGTTAATGTTGGATTTCAACCTGATTTTGTTTTAGTGAAAAAAATCTCCGGTACAAGTTCTTGGTTTCTATTTGATTCTGTAAGGGGCGATTACAATAGATTGTTTCCTGATTTAAGTCAAGCTGAATCTTTTTCTGGAAATCAAGTAGCTTTGACATCAACAGGTTTTACTTCAGGCGATGGAGGTACTAATAATTCAGGTGCAACTTATATATATATGGCATTTAAAATAAACTAATGATAAATGATTAAAAAATAATAAAATGAATGGATTTGAACCAACAATATTAGGAATTAGTGTGTACGTGATAACAATAGCAGAGATTAATCAATATCTACAAGGACTTCTAATTATAGCAACGTTGGTTTATACAATTATTAAAATATTTCAATTAATAGATAAAAAATAAAAAATATGATTAAATTATTAAGAATTATAGCAAATTGGTTAGAAAAACAAAAAAACAATTTTAAAGTTTGGTGGAATAAATTTATAGAAAAACTATTATTTAAAATTTAATTATATTTGTAGTATAAAAATTAAAAGTTATGGCTTCAACAGTATTCAACGGAACAAATTTATTAATCAAGATTGCAGATGATGCAGGTACACCTACTACAATTGGACACACAACAAGTTGTTCAATTTCTTTTACAAACGATATGGCAGATGCTACTACTAAAGATTCAGCAGGATTTTCTGAAGTAATTCCTGCGGTAAGAAGTGCAGAAATTAGTTTTGATGGTTTAATGGATTATACTGATACAAATGGTGGTAATGAAATTGCACACAAATTACTTACAAGACAAAAATGTGATTTTTCATTCGGAACTGCAGCAACTGGGGATACAGTATATACAGGAGAAGGTTTTCTTTCTTCAGTAGAAATATCAGGTGGTATGGAAGAAGCAGTAACATATAGTGGTACAATTACTGTTACAGGTGCAATTGTAGAATCTACAAACTAATAAATATTAAATGACCAAACAAAGAGGTTATTACACTCTAGAAATAGGTGGTAAAAAAAGAACACTCCATTTTAGTATGAACTTTTGGGCAAACTTTACAGATATGCTCAATATATCATTAGCTGAAATTGGAGATGTTTTTTCTAATGGTATTTCAATAAAAGGATTAAGAACATTAATTTATAGTGGTCTATTAGCTTATGACCAAGAGAATAAAAAAGAAATAGATTATGATGAGTTTGATATTGGTAATTGGTTGGAAGATATTGAAGCGACAGAAATCGAAAAAATTGTCGTAGCAATGACAGAATCTAAAATATTAGGTAATTCTTTAAACGGAGGTTTAGAAAGAAAACCAACTGATTCAAAAAAAAAATAGCTGATAAACTTTCTTGGGATGATATAACTGATTTTTATATCGGTTATGTTGGTATTAAACCAAATGATTTTTGGGTAAATACATTTAAAGAAAATATACTTATTTCTGAATCTTTTTTTATTAAAATCAATTTAAAGTGGGAACAAACGCGTTTTGTTGCCTCAATGATACATAATGTCAACTGCACAAAGAAAAGCCAAATGGTGAAGCCTCAAGACCTTATAGAACTACCTCAGGATAAGATTAAGAAATTAAAACCAAAAACATCTAAAGAAGAATTTGAAAAGTACCAAGAACTCATTAATAGTAAGTTGAATAAAAAATAGTTATTTTTGTATTATGTTAGGAGCCGAACAAAATTATAATCTAAAAGTAAATCTTACTGGTAATGCAACTCAATTAAATATTGCATTACAAAGCTCAACATCTAAACTTCAACAATTTGCTGCAAGAGCAAAATCAATAGGTAGCACATTATCTAGAAGTTTAACATTACCATTAGCTTTAGTAGGTGGTGCATCTATAAAAATGGCATTAGATTTTGATAAGTCAATGACTAAAATAAAAACATTAGTAGGTGTAGCAAGTGATGAAGTAGATGCAATGGGTGGTGCAGTTAAAAGGTTAGCAGTTGATACAGGTGTTAATGCAAATGATGCAGCAGATGCATTGTTTTTTATTACTTCAGCAGGTTTACGAGGTGCTGATGCTATGAAAGTTTTAGAAGCAGCAACAAAAGCTAGTGCAATTGGTCTTGGTGAAGTTAAGACAGTAGCAGATGCAGTTACTAGTGCAGTTAATGCTTATGGTCAAGAAAATTTAAGTGCCGAAAGTGCAACAGATATTTTAACTGCTGCAGTTCGTGAAGGTAAATTAGAAGCAGATAGTTTAGCACAATCAATGGGTAAAGTATTACCTGTATCATCTCAATTAGGTGTTGGTTTTGAAGAAGTAGGTGCAGCATTAGCAGCAATGTCTAGAACAGGTACAGATGCAGCAATGGCAACAACTTCTTTAAGAGGTATTTTATCAGCACTACTAAATCCATCTTCACAAGCTAATAAAGAATTAGAAAGTTTTGGATTATCAGCACAAGGATTAAGAGAACAATTAAAAGAACAAGGTTTACTATCTGTACTTAAAACTTTAACAGATAGATTTGGTGACAATCAAGAAGCAGCAGGTAAAGTATTTGGTAATGTTAGAGCATTAACAGGTGTTTTAGATTTAATGGGAAATAATGTCGGTACAACTGAACAGATTTTTTCTAATATGTCTGACACAACTGGAACTTTAAATACTGCATTTACAGAATTAGAAGATGAATTAAGTTTTAAATTTAAAAAATCATTAGAAGAAATTAAAACTTCTTTTACAGAATTAGGTAAAACTTTAGCAATTGCAATTTTACCTTTTATAAAAAAACTATCAGGTTTTGTTACTGGTTTAATAAATAAATTTAACAATTTAGATACATCATCAAAAAATCTAATTTTAACATTATCTGGTATTGCTGTTGCTTTAGGACCATCAGTTTTAGTTATTTCAGGTTTAGCATCAGCATTTGCTCTTTTAAGTTCTCCTGTTGTTTTAGTTTCAGCAGCAGTAGTTGCATTAATATTAGCTTTTGAACACGTACAAACTAATATACAAATGGTTGGTTTACAAATAGCAAAATTTGCAGAAAAAGCAGTTGTTCGTATGGGCACAATTGGAAAAGCAATTAGGTCTTTATTTAATAAAACAACGATTAATGAAGTACTTGCAGATATGGATATTTTATTGCAAGGTATTAATGATAAGTTTGACCCAATGATTGAGGCATTAGACCCATTAGGTGAAAGTATTTTAGAAAAAATATCATCAGCAGTTGGTAGTTTAATGGATGGATTTAAACAAGTAGGTGTAGGAATTGGTAATTCTATTGGTGATGGTGTTGTTGATGGAGTTGAAAAAAGTGTTATAAAATTGCAAAATTTATTTCCAATAATAAATGAACAATTTACTAATTTAAGACTTCAATCAAAATCAACTTGGGATTCAATTAATCAAGGAATTGATTCATCAAATTTAAAAATACAATCATTTGATAAGAAATTTGAAGAAGCTTCTAAATCTGTTCAATTTTCACAACAAGCTATGCAAGGAGTATTAACTACACTTGCAGGACAAATTAGTAATGCTTTTTCAGGTGGAACAGCATCATTAAAAGAATTTTCTAATCAAATATTATCTATTCTAGGTGATTTATTAATTCAAGCAGGTACATTTGCTATTATTACTTCTGAATTAATGAAAAATGCTTTTATTCCTGGTCTTGGAGTTGTATTAGGTTTAGCTGCAATTGCAGTAGGAGCAGCATTAAAAGGTCTTGCTAATAAAGTAAATAATGAAGGTATTACTCCTTTTGCTAAAGGTGGTATTATAAGTGGTCCAACAGTAGGATTATTAGGTGAATATGCAGGTGCAAGACATAATCCTGAAGTTGTAGCACCACTTAACAAATTAAAGAGTATAATAGGTAATAGAGGTTCAACAAATCTTAATGGTGAATTTGTAGTTAGAGGACAAGATTTAATATTAGCACTTCAAAGAGCAGAAAAAAGTAGAAACAGAATTTTATAATGGCAACATACGGAGTAAAATATGAACTAAAGTTTTCAGATAACAGAGGTCATAAAAGAACTTTAGAAATATTAAAAAAAGATTATGAAGGAGATATTTTACCTATAATTGGAACAGACAGTCCTGCTATTATAAGATATGAAAACCAAGATGATTTTTATAACCCAATTATAGGTTCATCTTGTGACATAAACTTAAAAGTTACAGACAATATTACTTATGATGAGTTTTCAAACTTTGATGAAAGAGAATATAAGATTAGAATATTAGCAGGTCAAGAAGATGATACAATAACTCTTGATTCTCCTTTATGGGAAGTTGCAAATACAAATTGGAATGAAACAGAAACTCTTTGGGCAAAAGGTGATGTTTTTGAAGTTTATTGGGAAGGTTTTTTAATATTTGATAATTATATCGAACAATTAATATCAAGCCCTTATGATTTAAAATTAGTTGCAATTGATAATTTAGGAACTCTTGATTCTTATAATACACCTTATGGACAAATAGAAACAGAAGATGGGGGGAATATTAAAGTTGCTTCTGGCGACCAAAACAATTATGATTCTGCATTTTATTATATAAAAGAAATATTAAAACTTACAGGTTTAGATTTTGATATATACATACAAAATAACATAAGAAGAAAAATCTTTAATGTTGTAAATAATCAATCTTTAACAATATTTCACGATATATATATTAACGAATTTGGTTTAACAGAAGATTTTGTAAGAAGAAATGCAAAGGAAGTGCTAAAAGAATTATTAAGAGTAACTAATTCAAGAATATTTCAAGCAAATGCTTCTTGGTATATTATATCAAATCATAATTATTATGATAGGTCTGTTGTTTATGACCCAAGTGCATTATTTGATACAACTACAACAACTACTGTAGAACCTGAATCACCATCTCAACCAACTACTGAAACGACTCAAGAACAACCAGACACCACACAAGAAGTTGACTCTACAACAATACCAATAGGTACTAATGAAGAAGTTGTTTCTACTGTCCCTTTACTTTCAACTAATTCAGCAACAAATATTACGGCAACGACAGCTACATTAAATGCTGAAATTCTTGATAATAGAGATTTAAGTATAATAAACAGAGGTTTTTATTTAGGAACAAGCACTATTTACAGTCAAAACATAAAATATTATTCAACTGACACAACCGATTCTTTCACTTTTTCTGCTACTGGCTTAACTGTAAACCAAAAATATTATTATACATCTTTTGCAAGTAATAATGTTTTTGAAGAAGGTGTAGGGGGGACAAAGTCTTTTATCGCTGAAGATATAACTACTGAAGAAATAGTAGAAAGAAATGGACCGACTGTTGTTACATTAACACCTTTAGCAACCCAAGTTTTTGACGATAGAATGACTTTAAGGGCAGAAGTTACAGATGTTGGTACAAGTAATGTGACTGAATATGGATTTTATTTTGGTACAGATTCATTTAATTTTGTAAACAACACAAAATATGCTATAACTACTTCAGGTAATTTGAGTTCTGCTTTTGATTTCACTCTTGATACATCTTCAATTCCAATAACATTAACACCAGGAACTCCTTATTATATTACATCTTATGCTAAAAATAGTGATGGATTGACAAGAGGAAATACTAAAGTACAAGAAACTTATAATGTTTGGAATTTATATAACATAGAAACAAATGCTATTAAACAAGCTATTTATGATGATACGTTTTCTCCAGGTGATGGTGTTAGATTGTCAGATTCAGGAACTGCTTGTTTTACAATAATACAAGGAACTACAATTTTAAGTACATCTGGAATTCCAACAATTACAATTGTATGTCCAAATGAAGATACAACTGAAGAAGTTACAACTGAAGAAATTATTACTTGTAAGGCAATAACTTTATTTAGAGCATCAACTGCAGAAGCAGTTTGTTGTAATGATATTTCGGTTCAAACATTTTATATAAATGGGTCAGATTTTTTATTGTCTGACACAACAAAAGTTTTTACTGATTCAGCTTGTACTACTTTAGCTTCTGCTCAATATTTCTCAAGAGATTTAGTTCAATATAGATATTTTAATGGCACTACATTGGGTGCCGTTACTGATTGTGAGGATTGTGGTGCAAGAGATGATGACCCAAATGCTTATATAGCAGAAAACGAAACTACTGGAGAAAGAGTAAATGTTCAATTTTCAACTTTATTTAGTCCTGGCCAAAGTGTTGTTATTAGCACAGATAGTGATTCTTGTTACACAATACAAGGTTCTATTGATTTAACAACAGCACCAACAGCTACTATTTCAAGAGCTTGTAATATTGATACCACAGAGCCACCTGAAACTTGTCCAACAATGACTTTCTTTGCCGAATATCAAGGTTGTGGTGATGACAATTTTGTTATAATAGGAAACAATAAAAATGAATTACCTAACATTGTTAAACAAATTAGCACAGATATTTGTTTCTTTAAAGTTAGAAGTATCACAACAGATGTTCAAAATGATAATTTTAATTTAGGGTGTTATCCTACTGCAAAATTTGAATTAGGAAATTTAGGACTTACACCTGGAACAGTTGACCCATATATAAGTTGCGATGATTGTCTTGGAAATCCAACCACTACTGTTGCACCTCCAACTACAACAACAACTGCAGCACCAACAATATTTTACAGAAAATATTTAGCTTTAAATACTGATTGTAGCCAAGATGATGCTTTATTAGAAGTCTCAAATGAAACAAATGATTTTCCATCTGTAATAAGTAATGGAGTAACTTGTTATTCAAGTCATCAAGATGGTGGCGCAGGATTCGATGGTGATGTAGATTTATATTTAAACTTTGCAGATTGTGATTCTTGTCAGTTATATTTAGGAACTACAACAACTCCTGCTCCCATAACTACTTCACCTCCTTGTGCATCATTTGGTGTATATTTAGGAACAACAGCAGTCGAGGCTTGTTGTGGTGGACGTTCTGTAACTGTTTATGGAAATGGATTAAGTTTAGCACAATCAACAGTTGTATATACTGACTTTTTATGTAGCGAAATAGTAACTCCTGGAAATTATTTAAGAGAAGCTAACAATACATATTTTTGGAATGGTTATACTTTAAGTTTAATAACTTGTCCTGCTTGTCCATAATATGAGATATATTTGCGCCCAACCTGGTGAATTGTATTTTTGTTGGCAAATTGATGTAATGATTCATAGCTTTATAAATGTAGGAATAGAGCAAGAAAAAATTGACATTATCTTTTCTGACTTTAAAGATAATATTACATATTATTTAGAATTAAAACACAAATACCCTGAAGTTAATTTTCATATATATCCTGACACAAGAAAAGAAATTAAATATATTTCAAGCATTAGACCTCATATTTTAAAAAAACATTTTCAAAAATATTGGTGGAAATATAGAGGAACATTTTTATATCACGATGCTGATATTGTATTAACAAGACCACTTGAATTAGGTTTTAAAGTGTCTGGATGTGACCCTTTTTGCTACTTAAGTAATACAAAAAGTTATATAGGTTATGAATATATATTATCTAAAGGAGAAGATATTCTAAACTTAATGTGTAATGTAATTGATATAGATAAAGAAATAGTTAAAGAAAATCAAGATAGTTCGGGTGGCGCTCAATACCTACTAAAAGATATAGATTATAAATTTTGGGAAAAAGTTGAAATTGACTGTGAAAATCTTTATTCAAAAGTTTTTAAATTAAATAATAAAAAGAAAAAAGAAAATGAAGATTATCATCCTTTGCAAATATGGTGCGCTGATATGTGGGCAGTTCTTTGGAATCTTTGGAAGATAAATAAACAAACTAAAATATGTAAAGAACTAAACTTTACTTGGGCAACACACAATATAAAACAATGGAAGGTTAATGCTATTTATCACAATGCAGGTATAACAAAAACGGACAACAATGAATTTCAAAAAGGTTTGTATAGAAATGAAAAACCCCCTAAAAATTTAAAGATAAACCCTGAACTAGCTTGTCATAATTATTACGAGCTTGTCAAACAAATATTGTAAATTTGCATTATGGCGTTAAGAAAGCAACAATATGATTTATTAAAAAATACAAATTCAGAATTTATTGAATTTAAAGTTTTTGACAAAGATGGTGTTCAAAAATCGAATGTAATCAAAGATGTTTTAATAACTTGTCCAGCGGTTCTAAAACCTATTAATGAAAATCTTGCAATTGAATATTTAAGACCATTAAAAGAAGCAATTAAAAAAACAAACATAAATCCCTTAAAATTATTAAACTATAATCCAACTTTTAGATATAGTAGTTTTAATTGGAACTTCGGTAGTTTAACAAGTCCAAATAAAATAGAACTTTTGCAACCTAATTCAGTTGTTCCTGGCGTTATTCCAGTTAGTGGTTTATTTTGTTTAAGTCAAAAATTTCCAGTTACTGGAGATGATAAAACAAATCATTTAGTGAAAACAGTTGCTTCATCAACAATAGCTTTATCAGGTAAAGATTTAGAGATTGGGTTTTCATATTATATTAGAGATGCTCAATCTGTTGGAACAGTAGATTCAAGGTTTTTTATTTCTATTGGTGCCGATACTACTGGAAATGGTACAATTGATTTAATGTATGATTTTACTGAAAACAAATTTAGCACTGGGACTTTTACAAATGATGAGTTTTTTAAATTAGTTCAATCAAGTGGTTACAACAGATGGCATAATTATAAAACTACATTAGATGATATATCTTTTAATGGTATAAATTCAGCAAAATTAGAAGTAAAATTATTTCCTTTAAGTACCAATGGAATACTTGATACTTCATTAGGTTATATTTTTGTCGATGCTTTTTATGTTGGGCAAACTAAAGGATTTAAAAAAATAACACACACAAAAACAAATGGAATAAATACTGAAATTTTAGATATTGCTCCAATAAATAATTTAACAGGTGAATATAAGTTGCCTGATTCATTTTTAACAAATGAGATAGATTATTTTGATTTAAGTCAAATAAATGGTTTTTATGGTCGTGCTGATAGAATAGAATTAACAACGACTGATAGTTTAGATAAAATAATACTTCAAGAAATATTAAATGATTATAGAGCGCCTATAAAAAAGTATGAAGGTGATTTTTATAGAGATGATGAAATCGAAATTCCTATTTATTTCTTTAATAAAGTTTGGGTAAATTTTGGCGAAAACATACTTCAAGACAATGTTGCCGCTATGATTGATTCTATGGAATTTGATGTTAAAAAGAACATATATAGAATAAATATGCACCTACCAAATGTAGGAACATTAATAGATATTATATTTAGTCAAGATGATGTTTTATCCTACGACAAATTTAAATTTGATTAAAATAATTTTTTAATTTAAAAATATTTTTTATATATTAGCCCTATGTTTAAACTAAAAGAAATTTTAGATGGTTGGGGTAATTATGCAAAAGATAAGTTAAAACTTCTTGACCCTGCAATAAAACAGATGTCAAAGCATAGGCTTTTAATTTGTGATGAGTGTGAAATGAGAAATTTTGGCACTTGTAATCCCACTAAAAAAGGATTGAATGTTTTAACTGGAGAACTTGTCTCTGGTTGTGGTTGTAATTTAACTGCGAAAGCACTTTCTCCTAAATCTAAATGTCCTTTAGGTAAATGGTAATATATGAATGAATTTGAAATAGAATTTGAAACTGAAAGAAGGCGACTTAATCTTAAGAAGAATGAGGTTGCCGAAAAGTTAGGTATGACTATGCCTACTTTACAATCCAAGATTTTAGAACCTGACAGACTTACACTTAAGGATGTTGGCAACCTAAAACAACTTGACTTTAATTTAACCTTTAATTTATGAGTGAAACAAACAAAAGAGAATACGAAACTGCAAGTATAGAAAACAAAATATTTAAGATTCAAAATGAAATAGGTGCAATATTAAAAGA
>Ga0222718_10005096_pt1 | contig 10726 bp, 6 predicted proteins | sample C33_27DmetaG_FD_165045 | JGI IMG/M metagenome (GOLD analysis project Ga0222718, IMG submission 165045) | Estuarine water microbial communities from San Francisco Bay, California, United States - C33_27D | ecosystem: Environmental > Aquatic > Marine > Unclassified | place: USA: California... | reverse complement strand
AACCACTTGCATCAGCACCAGCACCAGCACCAAAACCAGTTGAACCAAAACCACTTGCATCAGCACCAGCACCAAAACCAGTTGAACCAAAACCATCAGAACAAAACCAATTAGATATCAATTCTTATAATGTATTAGAGAATTTATATTCTAAATACGGAGAGAAATGGATCATTGATAATTTAAATAAAATAAAACATAACTATAATAATCAATAAACAATATTATTGCAAATCCATTTTTGTATTTTATCGTATGTTGGCGTAAATAGTGTATTAATTCCTTGTATATAAGTTTCGTAATGTTCTGGATTTTTTTCTAATAATAGTAATGTTTGGTATAGAATTATAAATTCGTGAGTAGAATAAAGTGAACGTATTCCTATAAATATATCATCAATATGATTAGGTTTGTCCTTATCAATACTGCTAGTGTTATTATATATTCCATGTCTTTTGTTAATTTCATTTTCTTCATTGTCAGTGACAAGCATTGGTTTTTCAAGTAAAAGACGATACAATTGTAATGTGTGTAATAGTGCCGGTTGTTCAGTAGTTGCATAAGTTTGGACTAATTTATCAATACCACGTTTACTCATTTGGATTAATAAATCATATAAATCACAATACTCTTCTAGTTCATTTTTTAAATAATCATAAAACCGATTAAACCGAATAATGGCATTAAAGAGAAAAAATAAATCTTCTTTCATATCTTGATTATAAGATCGCAGTAATCCTTGAAACCAGCCGGGTTGCTGTATTGATAGTAAATTATTAGAAATAGTTAATTTACTACCTTTTGGGCAAACGGATAAAAGAGCTAGCTGTGTTATCGCTTGTAAGGGTTCTAGAATAATATCAAACCGTTCTTTCTTTTTATCTCTCTTCATAAAATGATAAAGACTTAAATATTTATCCATTAATAGAAAACATATATTTACCTTTATGTGTTTTCTAACAGTATTATCATATATAATTACTTTTTAGTATTGGAAATTTTGTTGACGTTGATGTTGTTGTTAGATAAAAATATATTGTTATTTATGTATAAGTGTTGTATATTATTGTATGGGATATTATTTTTTACACACCAATTGACACATTTTTGTATATTCTTTTTTTTAATATGCTCTAATTTATCATTTTTATTGTTATTGTCAATTAAATAAATAGTAGAAACGATTGTATCAATCTGTTGCTGTCCTAAAATTGCGTTTATTTCTTCTAATTTATTTGTAAAAATATAAGGTATTTTAATATCAAACAATGAATTAAATGTATTATTGATACTATTATTGATACTATAATTGATACTATTATCCTTTTTTTCAAGATTAGATAATATTGTGTAAAATATAGTAATATATTCTTTCACATTTTCACAGCGAAAATTCTTACAAACAATATATTTTTCTGAATTTGCAAAACGACTTGTGTTTGGTTTAATGACATAAACACTTTCATACAAGTTTGATAGTAAATATAATATATCAACCGAAAATTGAGTAAATGTATCATACATTTTTAATATAAAAGTGCCGCCTATTTTTTGCATAGAGATTGCAAAAGCGGTTTGGCAAAATACTAACTTTGTGCTGATTTGTTCTTGTTGTGGGTATTGTGATGAAAAATCAAACCCCCCATCACCTGTTATTATTTCCATTTGACCTTGATACTTATTAAAACAATATTTTAGGTTTTCGGCTTTTGTTAAGTCACCATTTTTTTCAATACCAGTTTCAATGATTACATTTGGATTATTTAATAAAAAATTTTTTGTTTTTTTCCAACCAGGCACATTATAATTGCTATCATCTATCAGAGTCATTCCATAATAAATGTCGTTTTTATTATTACGCATATGAGCAATTGCTTCAATAAAACCACCTGGTCCTTCTGCTAGATGAAAAGTAGTTATTTTATCCATTGTTAAATTATCCAATAAATTTAATGTATTACATATTTCAATCATTTTAAAAAAAGATCTTGATATTGGTTTTAATGTAGATATGGATTGTTTTGTGTTTGGAATTAATGTATGAATATATTCATACGGATTTGTATTTTTTTTAAACTTGTCCCATTGTTCAATGCGATCATCAATTTGTTGTTTAATGATATTTAAATATTTATATAATGTTTTATTGAAAATGATTGGGTTATCGTTTTTGTTTTTATGTATATTTTCTTCTAATAAATGTTTATATATATCACTATTGTAATCTGTTTTTTGTAATAAAAAAAAACTCATTCAAGAGGTTGTTAATAATAAATAATAATATATGTTTATGTTGTTATTGATTATTAATTATATTTGATTATATTTGATTATATTTGATTATATTTGATTATATTTACTTTGAACCTTGGTTTAATTTTACTAATTTTTTAAGTTTTTTTACTGGTTTTTTAATAACAACTTCGTCTTTTTGGATAATTGGTTGAACTGTATTTTTTGATTTTTTATTTGATAATACATCGGATAGTTCTTTTTGCGCAATAACAACGTCTTGTTGTGCTTTTTCTGTTTGTTCTTCATCGTACTTCTCTTCATTAACATATTTATGTTGTAAATTTAACGATACTTTTTCAGCGTCACTTACCTTACGCACCTTTTTATATATAAAATAACGATTTAAGAAAGAAATTGTACGTTCTTCGTCGGTCATATAAGAAGCATCACCATACGATTTTGAATTTTGTGGATTTTGCTTAATATCACTTTTCATCTTATTAAATAAATCAGTAAATAACCCAGTTCCGCTCGTAATTGTAGAATTTATTTTTTCTAATTCTTCGGAAGATACCGGAACAAACCCATAATTTTCTAGAATACGCGTTAAATAAGTATAATTCACTAAATATTCGCGAAATGTTTTATTAATAGATTCTTGAAACACGTCAATAGCATATCCAACACATGATTCGTCGTCATTATATTCATTTTGATCATACTTTTTAATGACTTCCCATATTTTTTTGTTTTTATTATTATAATCATCGCGTGCCATAATAACTTTACTATCATTTTCTTGTGTTGTTTTAAGCATATTGAACAATTTTTCCCCATCATAACTTGTTCCAATAAAATATCCACCTTCTTTGGTTACTTCGGATACATTTTGTAAGAAATTTTGAAGAGTTTCTTGGTTTTCAAACATATAATGAATCGCAAATTGAATAGAACAAACATCAAATCCTTCAGAAGCAATACCATAATTTTTATAAACACCTTGTCCCAAGACCTTTGCATCTTTTGGTCCTTGTCCAAAAACAGCACGCGTGATTTGTTTATCCTTATCAACAAGAATACCTGTTGTTTTACGAATATTTACACTTGAATTTCCATTTACAAATAAGGCAGATGGCATAACATTATATCTTTTTTTATAATTAAGGTATCGCGCACAAGCACCATCCATTCTATTTTGAATATTATCACGTGAAATATCAATACCAAAAACAAACTTTAATTTAGAATTAATCCACTTGGGCCAATCACCTCCTTTGCCAACTGCTAAATCAATCATCGTATCGCCTGGTTTTGAAACACTCTTAATAAGGGCACTTTTCACATATAAATTGTGGAAATCCCGTAATGCTCGTGTTTTACTTACACCAGACACTTTATTATAGTAAACATCATCGTCGCCTAATTCTTCTGGGATATTTGTTCCGGTTATTAACATTGTTTGAGTTACGGGATAGTGTATTGAATGCCAATTACTATTAGCAACATGGAATGCATTCCCGTAATTTTTTTCACCATTTCGCAATTGTGCTGTTTTATCATAACGAACACGTAATGGAATCCAGCGCCACTCTTTATCAGCTGTCATATCATACCGAAATTCAACAATCATGTTATCTTCAATGACTTCATTATTTTCAGTATACATACAATTATCGTCATCGGCATTATTTAAAAGACCGATATTACATATACCTGCTTTATAATCACTTGGTTCAGTAGGATAAAATTGCATTGGAACATATTTATCAACATTGTCATATCTTGTTTTAACCATTGGTAAATTATCATCTATCATATCTTGGTATGGATTTACAAAGCCGTGTTTTGTTTCGTCAAAACCAACACGCAAAATAACTGTTTTATATTCTTTTATTTGGTTGTTGGTGGATACATTCATCCCATCTGAAAATAAAGATCCAATAAAATCGGTTCCATCTTCATTTTTCTTTACAGAAACTAAGAAATCAATAGTATTAAACTGTGACGGTTTCCACTTAAATGAGTGTTCCCATGTCATTTTAAGGGGTTTTACATATTCTCCTACGGTATTTGAAGCAACACCAAATTCGGCGGGTGTAAAAATGAGACCATCCGTCTCATATTCAAATAACCCATCGTGTTCTTTTGTTAAAATGAAAGTACATCCTTTAAAAATACTTTGTGTATCGCTTCCCAAATAAAATCTTTTTTTTGTAATATTTAATGGAACAGGTGCAGATTCTTTAACAATGGATACGGTGTTTAATTTGCTAACAACTGATTCCAATAATGGCAATCTGTAATTATTCGCGGCTTCATCGCTAGTAGTAGGTATAAATCCTTTTGAACGAATGTCTTCCCCATTAATATAATAAATATCAAACGCAGCATACATATTAATGAACTTTTTATGTTTGTTATATAAAATATGCTCTCCATCAATTATAGTATTCCAGCACTCTTTATTTTTAGATAGTGTGCCAGTAAATTGAACATTCATATTTGTAGAAATTAAATATATTTTACCATTAGAAGCGATAAATAATAATTTACGTTCACCATCTGCTTTATCGGTTACAGTATATTTATGTCTAATATTTGGAACACTTGACGCCTTATCAACTTGTCTAATATTTCTCAGCTCTAGTGTATATGAAGAAGGTCCTACAAAATTTGATGGTGTAATACGTGTCATTTCATTATATTCTTTTCCCCATAGTAATTTCATATACTCTTGCATAATAAAATCTTGTTCTGAATAACTAACAGGATAATTTGTTTCTTGTAGACCTGACAACACATATTTTACAATTGGTTTTAATACTTCCTTATGAATCAAATCTGGTTTATTATAGACACTTCCAATTCCAATAGCACTATTAATCATTTCTATTTCAACCTCATACTTTTCGTTTGAGGTAAATACGCCAGCGTCATGTATTTTGTGTTCTGGTATATAGTAGCGGTTATCTTTCTTTTTAGATTCTTTAACAATACTCATATCTACTATAACTGGGAACTTAGAGTGACGTAACTTTAATCGGTTTAAATACCGAAATGTTTTTTTATTATCACTCCATTTATCAATAGTTGAACGTATTATAGACGATTCTTTATTTAATGTATATTCTTTACTAAGTGTGACGCGATAATTAAAGTCACGTATATCCACCGATGACGCTTCTTTTTCATTTTCACCATCATTGTATGATCTATTATAAAATTGTGATTTCTGTATAAACGAAACACCGTTATCAATTGTGTCAATACGATTAGTTTGACAATATTTTCTTATGTTATGTATTCCATTAATCTCTGTACGAATATTAGACCTGCGTATTTTATTTGTTTTTAAATCTGTAAACTCACTTTGAATTCTTAATAAATGCTCATTCGTGTCAACAATAAATCCATGCGATAATAACTGCTTAAGTATATTATCATAATTTATTTTTGAAATTTTTTTATTACCTGATGCTCCACCGCCAATTGTACCAAACTTAACTTCTAATTCTAGTTGTTCATTATCTCCATCTTTTGTGACATTTTTTATGTAGGTAGTCAGCAAATTCATTATTTCTTTTTCATTGTTTATTGGTTTTGGTAATGGTAATGGTAATGATGATTGCACTTTTTTTATAGTAGCATTATCATTTAATGTTGTTCTTTTTGAATCTTCCATTATTGTATATAAATATTAGTGATAAGATAATATTTATATTATATCATCTACAATCAATTTTATAAATATTAATGTATATAATTTTTATTAAATAAATTGTAAAATTTCGTCATAAAGTTGTTTCTTTGTTTTAGATTTTTGTTTACCAGTCATTTCATTTTTAATTTGAGTATCAATTTCCAACTTTTTACAAATATCATGTAGTTCAGGCGAAGAATATGATGCTGGTGATTTGAGTGGTTTTTGAATATTTTCAATAAGCCAATATTCTTCTTTGACCGTATTTAAATAATTATTAATATCATTATTGGTATCATTTTCGTGAATATTATCATTTTTTATCCATTTAATTGCATCTTCTTTTTTCTTATTTTGTAAAATAACACCAATCTTTGTTAAATCATTTATAGCTGGATTAATTATACAATATTTTCTACCATAAACATAAGTAATTGATACATTGTGTAACATACATAACGCAGTTAATCCTTTCAATGAAATTGTTTGTTTACTTACCAACTCTTCTTCTAATTCTGTTCTTTTAAGCTTGATATCTTTAATTTGATCTTTAATTTGTTTTAATCCTTCAACAGTTTCTATTTTAATTTTTTGTTCAACTGTAAATGAGCTTGTTTTATTAATTTCGTACTCTTCGTAGCCATACAAAATAATATAAAAACACCAAAATAATTTATCTTTTTGGGAAGGTGTGAATGTTTCAGGTAAAACCTGTTTTTTAATTTCTAATTTTGATTCATTATTATTACCATTCTCATTACCATTATCATTTTTAGTATCATGTTGTTTTGTGTAAGCTAGTGTTTTTCCCTTATTTTTAAAATTATATCTATAGTTATTATTAGATTTCATATTTTCTAGAGAAAACATATACTTACTCATTAATTGAATAGTCGTATCCATTATGGTATAATGTTATTATGTTATTATGTTATATAACATAATACAGTTATCTTTATTATAATTATTTATATATAATTATTTATATATAATAATTTACTTATTAAAACTAACTTTAAAAAAGTTTTTCTCAATTGTTTCTTTTTGGCATTCTCCTATTTTTAATTGTTTTTGTTGTTCTTCTACATAATTAACATAATCTTTTAGTTTATCAATATGTTCGGTGGGTAGCTCTGTAAGGTTTATAAAAGAACCATTTTTGTTTTCATTTATTTTCAAGTTTACATCATTTAAAATTCTCAAAATTTCAATTTGATGATTTTTATCCATACTTTCAATACGTTCTTTTAAATTATCAAGACACATCAAATATAATAGTATTAATAGTATTATATTTAAATTAAAAAATATAATACTATTAACATTGTATTTTTTGGTTAGTATACCTTATCATCATAAAATTAATGTTTTTTTCTTTTTTAAAACTCTATTTTTTACTGATCCTTTATTAGTGTTTTTTGGGGGTGATACTACCACCGCTCCTGATTCTTCTGGTATAACAGAGAGGATTTTAATTGGTTTATCTTGAATTGGTAATTCTTCTATTTCTAAATCTATATCACTATCGTTGTTTTTATCAACATTAATGTTAGCTATCATGGATGATTCTTTTTGTGGTTTGCTTGTTTTTAATAATTCAGAAATAACCGATATATACGTATCATTTAATTCAAAACGTTGGCCAATAACACGCACTTTAATTGTATCATCTACATTTACATCAGAGAATCCAGAAACATTATAATTATGATCACGTGCAATAAATATTATTACAGGAGATGGTGTTTCATTTAATTCCGCTCTAATACCAGCTTTATTTATGTGTTTTGCTATACACTTAATTTCCATACCTTCAACGGGAGAACAAACATAACATTGAAATACAACGCGAAATACTACAAAACCCCCCTTTACCATTCCACTTGAAAATGTAATAATTTCTACGGATTTTGGTTTAATATATCCTTCAACTATACATTTTCCTTCAATTTTTGAAGCAATAGAATACTGAAGTGTTTCCTTTATTGTATTTCCTATATTACTAATATGAATTGGAATATCTTTTGTAATCATCATTTCACTATATATATCATTATTCTGAATTTTGGTATTATATTGCGATTTTCTCTTATAGTTTACTTTTGATTTACTCATTAATGTATCGGACATCCTACTATTAATTAATAATATTATTTTTAAATCATTATTCAATTTTATTTTTATTTGGTTACACTTTTTTTATCTATATTTGTTAATACGGTTTCGCCTGGATTCAAAAACCATCTTTTTTGATTTTTTCTATTATGTTCAAACATACGAAGGTAAAACTCTTGCATAATACAAATTCTTATTAATGTTTGTTTATTCTTCTTATCTTCCATCCATTCATTTGTATATTTTTCTTCACCGTCATACTCTTCAACAATATTATTTAATAATTCCCTCCCTCTTGTTTTACTTGAAAGTTGGTCGCATCTTAAACCTATATCGCGTTTATTAAGTGTATTTTTTACCTTAAAAACAACATATCCTTCACTTTTAAAATTCCCCATAAATCCAATAAATTTATTTAAATTGTTCATTATATCTTCTTTTTTGGTAAAAAGGACATCCTTTAAATCTTTCTTATCCTCGGGTTCTGCAATATGCCATTTCCCTTTTCCTATATTTTTTGTACTGGTTATTATAGTAATTTGTACTGCTTTTTCTTGAAATAAAAAGCCATGGATATTATTTTTACCTTTAATTTTTTTTTCATCAATGTATTTTTTAATATATTTGAATAATTCTTCATTATCATACTTCTCATTATTGAGAGGATTATCATAGAACATATTCAATACAATCATTAATTCTTTTAAATTTAACTCATCTATAATATGTTGAACTATCAAATATTTTTTTTCGTCTTCATTAATATTATATAGCTCTTGTGTAGATACCCAGCATAATACATACCAGTCTTTTGTACTTGATGTTATAATTTGTTTATTAATAGCTAAATTATACTGTTTTTCTATTTTTTCAACAAGTTCAATGATTTCTAATCGGTTTATATTTTTTCTTTGTGATTCTTTTTTGGTTTTATTGGAACGCTCTTCGTCAAGCTCTTCGTTATCATTATCTTCTCCTGGTATGTACAAATCTTGTGGTTTTTTTTCTTCAGGCATCTTCATAATGATATTATGATGCTTTACATCTAATGGAACAGAACGCTCAAATATACTAATTCTCTCGTCATTTATTTCTAGAGGTTGAAATAAATATAAATCGTCAATATTTATTAAATGTCCCATTCTCCCATATTTATCAGTTATAAATTCATTTTTATCTTCAATTAATTGTTCTAATGCTGCATTTATTTGAATTGGGGGATACACCTTCACACTATTTAATAAATTTATCAACTCTTCTTTTTTATAAAAGAATCTCTCTTTCATCAATTGTTTAATTCTGTGTATAATTTTATCATTATTGGTAATAATAAACTCTTCCCCATAACTACTTAATGATATATCTTCCTCGTTTATTTCTTTATTGGGGCGACAGTTATATTCACATTTTTCCATATAATCACATATAGAAGAATATGGTTTATCGCCTATTTTATAGTTTTCAATATCACCACCACTTGATATCTTAAGCGTAATTGGTTTTACACCATTTAATTCCATATTTTCCTCAGTAAAGTTGGTCTGTGTAGAATTTAATATGCAGTCTACTGAATTTTCTTTTAATACACGACTTACTTTTCCTATCTGTAATGCTTTTATTTCCGCTAATCTATAAATGTATAAATCAGCAGTTTCTTCTAACCCATTATTTCGCATTAAGGATGCATATAAATATAGTTCTACATTTCGTTCATTGAAGGGTAATAGTTTGTGACTACATGTTCTAATTGCTCTACCAAATATTTGTTCTATGCGATTCATATTATACCATGGCTCCATCACATGAACTTGGCGAATAAACTTTAAATCTAATCCTTCGGTTCCGGTCTGAGATATTAAAATTACCTTGACATTTTCTCCATTAATATTATCATCACTTGTTGCTAGTTTAATATCGCTTATGGGATTTGGTGAGAATCCTTTATCCCCAGTAATCATTACATAATTAAAACCTTTCCCCCTTTTTTTAGTAGGGTTATTTGAAAATAACGATTTATTATTTCCGGCTCTAGAAAATCCTTGTTCTTCTAAAGCTAATACAAGTGGCACTAAACCAGCATCAATGTATTGCGAATATATTAAAACAACCCCTTTTGAATTAATAATGCGATTACATATTGTTTTTATTTTACTACTATAATTACCAATTAATTCAGATGAAAAAATTCTTCCATACTTTTCAATAATTTCTGGTTTATAGTTAAAATTACTTCTGAAATATGTGTTTGGATCTACAGTAAAATTCATTATACGTTTTAAACCTTCCCCTCCAACCAACTCTATTGAATTAAGGTTTTTATTTCTACTGTCTAAATCTTCGTGAGGATATATCATATTTAATCCTTCTAATGGTTGCATCAACATGGTATACCCATATGTTTCAATATTTTCTATAGTTGGCATTTGTTTATTTGTTCCTATATGACCGCCTTTTATGCGTTCTAATATATAGTCGTAACCTTTTTGTTGATATTCGCCAATCTCTGTTAAAAATAAAGAGAGATGTTGTATTTCTTGTTTGAGTTCTGATGTTCCATTTAATTGAATTTTTGGATATTCTTTAATGGAGAATGTATGTTCGTTTGCAAATTCATTTGGCCATACTCTATATGGAAATGTATAAGGGTTCTCGCCTCTCACAACAGATATATACCCA
>Ga0222718_10005089_pt1 | contig 10738 bp, 14 predicted proteins | sample C33_27DmetaG_FD_165045 | JGI IMG/M metagenome (GOLD analysis project Ga0222718, IMG submission 165045) | Estuarine water microbial communities from San Francisco Bay, California, United States - C33_27D | ecosystem: Environmental > Aquatic > Marine > Unclassified | place: USA: California... | reverse complement strand
ATGTCCTGCTTCACACCCTTGACGCTCAAGTAGCCATAGAGGCCGCATCAGAGTCCGCTGGCCTTGACGATGGCTGTAGTTGCACACCATGCCCATATTGCGTCACTGACGTTCCTACAGTCGCTGTGGGGTATATTCTCGAAAGGCTTTACGACATTGATGAGACAGGTGATTTCAGCGAAGGCATCCATAAGCTTATCATGGAACTTGTCAAGAATGTCGAGGTGCATAATGATTAGTCTTAGTGTGCGGGGTAAAAGTTATGGGTAACTTATTTAAATGGGCATGCGTTGCCTCTCTTGGGTTGATGGTTTGCTTGGCTGGTGCCTCTCATATAGAAAACCCAGATAACAATGTTTTTTCTGGAATGTTGGTGCTTTATTCTGGCATATTTATATTCATTGTTGGAACACTGCAAATGGCAAGAGGAAGGACACGCGATGCCCAAGACAGGCAGCCCTGAGGATCGTGGCTCTGCTGACGCTTACTACGGCAGACCACTAATCCCTCACTTTCACATGACTGCACCTAACGGCGCTCCAGTGCGCGTTGGCAGGTACGGAATGACTGACGATATGGTTCAAGACTATATATCCGCCTACAAGGCGGAAGAGGACAGAAAGGATTATGGTTAAATGAACATTGATCAAGCAAAGACAAGCTATGTCGATGAGTGCAACAAGGTGGGCAAACTGCCTCGTCCTGTCTCATACATGACCTTTGACAAATACAGTGAGCAATACACCATTGGTAACAAATCAGACGGTGACATTGCAGACCTGCAACCCAATGGATTTGTAATTAGAATGCATTGGAACGTGAACAAGTGACAGGAAGTTGAACGGTAGCCGTGGAACTACCGCAAGCATACAGAGCCTGTCACTTCTCCTAACTCTGTATGCATTCCACCACAAACAAAAGGGGCGGCTCAGTAGAGCCACCCCTAGTTCTTTGGAGGAAATCACATATGAACGTGATAAATAAAAGTTACAGGTAACTTGTTAAAAGGTCAACTACTATCATCTGTACCAATTGGCTTGAAGCATTCCGCTGTAGCCGCCGCATACCCTGCCTTATCAACCAGACTATCCCAATGCTCAGGCGTAGCGCAAAGCCTCGCCGTCTTAACAGCATCAAGGCACAGCCCTACTTGCATGGGCGTGACCTCTGTGTCGAGTATAACACTCCACAGTCTGGCAATCCTCGTAAAATTATCCAGTGGCGTACCATAATGATCGCCTCTCGCGTCTATCGTAGTCGCGGCTTCTTCAAGCAGTTGCTTTCCCAGTCTAATCAAAACGGTGTCTCTCCATATTTTTTGACATCATAACTCGGCTCAGGCATGTCCGCGAATGGATCGTCAAGTTCGTTGGTGTATGTGGATGTTATCGGGTTGAAGTACAAACTTGCCTGACCCTGCTGCCCCACCCATGAAAATCTGCACTTCCAAATGTGTATCTGGCTCTCTGTCTTTGATGGGTCTGGTCTATGCACCGTTAGCCCCACATCAGCCTTGGCAAACCATGCGGCAGAGCCAGAGATGTCATACCCTTTTGGCGGTGGTATCTTGCCGTTCTGATCGCGCATCATCTTTGTCGGATGAGCCACAAACCACAAATGTATGCCGTGAGACTGAGCAAAGACCCGAAGCTTTGTGAGCATGTCGGAAATCCAATCTGTCTCAGATATGTCACGGCTCTTGGCTATGTAGTTGTATGGGTCAATGATAGCCCCTCTGATGCCGTTCCTCATGACAGCAACCTTTAGGCGTTCAATGATGCCCTCGACTGTCGCCATTGATCCATCGGCCTGATAGACGAAAGAAAAGTGAGACTGAATAAACGCTTTACCACGTTCCAATTCATCTTTTGTCATTCGTGGAGTCATGCCTTGGAAGAAAGGCTTTTCAAGATACTTACTGATTAGCTTTGCGATGTGAATGCGTGGCTCGTTTTCAAATGAACAAATACCAAACTTCCACCCCTCACGGGACGCTAGGTTGATCATGATTTGATCAATAAACTCAGACTTACCAGAAGACGGATGCCCTGTCACAACCGTTAGCTGACCCTCTACAACGCTGTACAGCGCATCAACATTTGGATATCCAGTGCCAGCACCTGAACCCATGCCATTCTCGTAGATGTCATCAAGCTGCTTATAAAAATGATCGGCATCGTATAGCCCAGCAACAGGCCAAGGCTTACAGAACGCAGTGATATCATCAAGCTTCTTTTTGCCGTGCTTCACAAGAACGTCATTAGCGTCCTTGCAGTCTTCTGGGAACTCAATCTTCCAACATCTGTCCTTGCCTATGCGTCTGGCAATCTCTTCTGCCATGGCTTGCCCAGCGGTGTCACAATCTGTGGCGATAATTATCTTTGCTGCTAGGTCGATCTTCTTTTTAGCATCCCATAAGAACTTGAATTTATTGTCATCCTCTGGGTCAACATGCGTGTCAACAACCTTCATCACCGCGCCATTCGGCACAGAAACCACGCTCTCGTACCCAGCTTCAATAAATGAGAGGGCATCCATTTCGCCCTCACAAATAATCAAATCATCATTCGTTGCCACACTGTCGATATTGAAGAATGACTGAGGGCTGCCGTTGCAGGAGAAGCCTTTATCCGAAAGGCTCCTGATCTTAGCTGCGTACTGCTGCCCCTGATTAGTGTATGGAAACACGACACATTCGGTCTCTGCATTGACCGCTCGTATGTAGGTCGTTGATGTCTTTAGCCCTGCTTTGTCTGCGGTTTCTTTTGAAATTCCACGATCCTTCAACCAAGCGACTGCATTGTCAGATAGGTTTGAGTAGTCGTGCTTAACCGCAAGTTGCATGGGCTTTTTCCTTGGTATGAATTGCTGGGTTTCGATTTGAACTTTGCCTGTCTCCTCACAGTGGTGGCAATGATACAAAACATGAGTATCGTCAACATTTATGGAAAGGTCTCTCATGCCCTTTTTTCTCCTAGTGGTGGAGCAAAACGGACACTGAACTCTGTGCTGCCCAACGCCTAACTTGTGCGCTGTGCCTATAAGGGAATTTTCGATTTTCATTTGTTCCTCCAAGAACTGCATCAACGATATGCCTAGAGAGGAACCTTGTCAAGCCAAACTTGCAAGCGAAGTTTTCTTGATTATAATATATATAATTATAATATATATATATAATATATTAGTTATATATAACTATTCCTTTTCCAACAAATGCTTCAACAACCTACCCTTCATCTTGGCTATAGCTGGCCTCATTAATAAAATTTCTTTGAAGTTTTTTCTCATTTGACCGGAACTGACTGAGGCAAGATCGCAAACGGTATCGAAGTCTGGAGTGTCGATCCAGTCAGACACAATCTCCTTTTGCTTTACGTCATCAAGGTAGGCATCTGAGATAGCTTGGGATATCACCTGTCTCCAAAGGCGACACTCTGATGACAGTTCGGGGGCTGTCTCGGTCAAGCGCCCAGTAAATGTTTTTTTGTTTAACTTGTCGGTCATTTTCGTAAACATACCCTTGCATACAGTCCAGAATTAAACTCTCGTCCAAGTCAGGTCTTCTTGAAGCATAATAAATCAACATCTCAACACAAACATCGGATGTAAATAATTCCTCCAGCTTCTCACATTGCTGACAAAAAGTCTTCACATAATTTCTAGCCTTGTCTGATTTTATGGATACAGGCTTGCCACGCATGGTGACAATCTTTCTGCTATTGGCTTTGCTTGCTGGCTCTCCAAGTATTTGAAATGTATGAACTTTCCTAGGCATAAAATAAATCCAATCATTTGTTGACACATCTGTTTGTATATGGCATATAAGAACAGATAGTTGGGAGGCATCATATGAATATTACAAACAATCACAACCTACCGCAATCCTTTGTTAACTTTGCTCGTAATGACAAGTACAGTAAAGGGCAATCAGATATATCTGTCACCACATTGATAGACAGCCCTCGTGTTAGGTTGCTAAGAGAAGCAAAATCATCCGAAATGACATCAGACGCGGCAGACATGATCTGGCCTTTATTCGGCACCGCTGTCCACCATATCCTTGAAAGCGCATCAGAGGATGAGGGTGTTATCCTTGAGGAAAGATTGTACGCCACAGTCAATGACTGGATTTTATCTGGGGCTGTTGACCACCAGAAGATCGAAGGCAACTCCATCAGCATCACCGACTATAAAGTGACAAGCGTCTGGTCTGTTATCCACGGCAAGATTGAGTGGGAGCAGCAGCTAAACTGTTACGCTTTTCTTGCCCAAAAGAGTAAAGGGATGAAGGTTAAGTCTCTTCAGATATGTGCCATCCTTAGAGATTGGAACAGGCGCGAAGCTGAGCGCAGAGATGATTACCCTCAGGCACCAGTTATCCTTGTTGATATCCCTATGTGGCCTGACACAAAGCGGATTGAGTACATCAAGGAGAGGGTGGAGATGCATCAAGACGCTCAAATGAATTTTGATTTAGCGGAGATGTTTCCCCCTTGCAGTGATGAGGAAAGATGGAAGCGTGGTGAGGCATGGGCTGTAAAGAAAAAGGGTAACAAAAGAGCGCAAAGAGTTTTTGACAACCAAGCCTCAGCGGAAGAGTTTATGAAGGATAAAGAGAATTTGGAGATAGAACACCGCGAAGGTGAATATGTCCGATGTAATGGCGACTACTGCGGTGTCGCTAATTTTTGCTCACAGTTCAAAGGAGATATAGTATGAGCAGTGTATGGGAGACCCTATCTGGGGTTGATGTTTCGGATCACACCGAAGAAAAGAATGGCCTGACTTACCTGAGTTGGGCATGGGCTTGGGGTGAGGTGAAAAACCATTTCCCGAAAGCTAAATATGTAAAGCGTATCTGGACTACGGAAAGCTACTTTGATGACCCTGACCGACCTGATCGCGGTCTGCCTTATACCAAGGATGAGCATGGATACGCTTATGTTGCGGTTACGGTATTCATCGAAGAGGATGAGCAAACAGAAATTATGCCTGTCCTAGACTACAAAAACAAAGCTGTCCAAAATCCAGACGCATTCCAAGTCAACACTGCGCTTCAAAGATGCTTGGCAAAGTGCTGTGCTATGCACGGTCTTGGTCACTACATTTATGCTGGGGAAGACTTGCCTCAGGGCGTTGAAAAAAAGATCACTATAACGTCATCAGACGGCTCCACAAAGGATGTTGAGGGTCTTACCCTAGCGGCAGATGTGTTCAACACGTTCATCCCTGAGTGTCAGGATTTGGATGCCCTTAGGGGGTTCTGGGGTAAAAACAAAAAAGCCTTAGATGTATTGAAAGACGGTGATAAAGATTTGTACCAGAAAGTTCTAGGTAACTTTACCGCCAAAAGTGAAACTCTAAAGCCAAAAGGAGAAGCGGCATGAGTGAATATCCACCATCAGGGGTCTTGTTCTCTAATAAGAAGAAGACCAAAGAAACATCGCCTGACTACACAGGCAAACTTGAACTATCCGATGAGGTCATTAACGATCTAATGGATCAGCAAAGCAGGGGTGTTCAGAAGCCTGTTATATCCTTGGCTGGATGGAAAAAAACCGCCAACAAGACTGGCGAAACATTCCTGTCTCTGAGGGGCAACAAGTATGAGGAAAGAACTCAAGGCCAAGCTGCCCCATCACCAAAGCAACTAGATGATGAGGTGCCGTTCTAATGGATGCTCTTAAAAAAGTTATCAAGTTTCTTTTGGGAACACCGTCATACCCGAAGCCAACAAAGGCTGTGGAGCATTACGCTGTTTACCAGTGTCGCAGTAGCATCTCAACGCAGATAAAGTATGGGTGGCATAAGGAGACTGCCAGCAAGATGAATGTTGGTGACTATGCGTGTCTGCCAGAGGCTCAGGCTGCGGGTCTTTATCAGGGCATTGTAGCCACTCATGGGCGGAAGTCTGCAAAGACTAAGGCTATGAAAAATTCCATGAGAAAGGTGACAAGGGTCAAGTGAAGAAAAGCCCTAGGATAAGATCACAGAAATACCTAAAGACCTTGCGTGGTTCTCCATGCTTGGTCTGCGGGTATGGCGCAGAGGCGCACCATATCATGTTCGCAGAGCCTAACGCTATGGGCATGAAGGTTGGAGACAATTGGTGTGTTCCTCTGTGCCACTCTTGTCATATGAAATTACATCACTTTGGTGATGAAAGGACTTGGTGGGATCTTCAAGGTGTCGATCCTAAAGAGTGGGCAAAATTAAATTGGGAGAAGTTTAATGATAGGTGCAATTGATAATGTGGCTCACGCCATAACTGACGCACAGGAGAAGTTTGGAACATATCCAGTTCCGGCAGAATTTCTTGCTGAAAGGGCGATACTTGCCATGCGGCACCCAACTGATGAAATGCTGGCTGTGTTTACAGCATTGCCACAGTATCACAATAGGCTTGATATGTGGTGTGCTATGATTGATGTGGCCTTAGGAAGGCTTGCAGTTGACCAATCATCTGGTGATAGCAATGAATAAATCTATTGAGGAATTTGCTCTTGAATTAAAGCGTATAAATGAAAAAGTTCTCAACTTTCAGACATACCTTGAAAAAGGTAAAGATGACATGAGAAGCGTCTCTTCTAACACAAGAAGATACAAAGGTAATATGCAGCGGGGCAACTTCCAAGGTAAAGCGCAAAAGAACGCCAGACAGGCTGTAATGGGTTTGGCTGGAGTTTTGTCAAAAGGGGGTGGTAAATATGACAGATAACGTGAGAGAAGCCGCTGTACACTTTGAAGCAGTAAAGATATCCATGTCTCAGGACAGGAATGGCATTACTCTAAGGCTGTCCTTGCACCCCAATGAATGCCCGCCCAGTCTACACACTGATTGGGTTGGCTCCAGATACATGGTGGCGATGGTAAAGCTGAATGATCAGGAAGAGCCTGTAGTACCTGAGCAGGAACGCGAGATCAAGAAGATGATATCAAGTGCTGGCATGTTGTGCCGTAACGAAGACTTTGGCGTGTTTATAGGTGCAGAGGATGCCTCTGAAGAAAGCATAGCAAACGCCATGAGGGCGAGGCTAGGCATACAATCAAGAACAGACCTCAGAAATAACTCTGAGGCTAGAGAGAAATTTAAAAATACAACCGAGGAGTTTGAGAGATGGAAAAAGGGGTATCAACAATAGACGAACTGATTTCCATAAAGGATTTATGTTCAGCCCTGTCGATGACTAGGCAGTCTTTGTATAACATAAGAACAAAGGATGAGAGTTTCCCGAAGCCCATCATTCAAAACCCACAGCGGTGGACTAAGAAATCAATTCAAAACTGGATTGAGTCAAAGGTTACATAGAACTTTTAGTGATCCCCCTAGAGGGGGTCACTTACAAATCCTTCACAGCGATGTTGCCACGCTTAACAAGAGCCTCGACTTGCTGGCTTAATCTTTCGATGACAGCTTTCTTCTGCTCTTCTGGCATTCTTGGGTTATCTTTGATCTGAGCCATCTGCCTCAGTAATCTATTCCTGCCATTGTTTATAGATTTAATAATCCCAGCTACGCGCAGCTCGTCTGCATATTTTCTTCTAGTGCTTTGCACTAACTGCTGGTCTCCGCGCTTCATGGCATCCACAAGAACTTCTCTTGCTTGCAGCACCCTGTCTCTCTTTTCTATGAAGCGACCCAAGTCTTCACGGTCGGACACAGAGTAGACCAACTTTCTTCCAAATGGAATTTGCCTTACCATCTCTTCGTCAAAGCCATCTGTGAGGGCTTGAGGTAATGTGACTGTGGCTAGGTCTCCTGTTCTCTGAACGAACCTTCCAACGCCACCAGTAAGATATTCAATCCAATACTGCAAAACGTCTGGAGAAACATCAAGAGTTCCAGACTCTATGTTGGAGCCATCAATATTGTTGAGAGCCTGAGCAACCCACTTCGCAGACGGAGATGTTGTAGACCAATACAGTTGACTATTCGGCGGAGGTGTCGGGTCGAATGGAGATGTCTCTTTGTATATAGGCTTTTGAGCAAAGTCCTCGTTCTCTACAATATCAATGAATGGGTCTGCAATGGTTGGGGCAACAAAGTTCGCAAAGCTTTCAGTGCCGCCAAGTGGGTTCACTACATCTACGGCAGTCCCAAGTATGGATGACCCTGCCTCACCAGCAGTGTACCCGCCCCTCGCTGCTCGGCTCAAAGACCTTCCTGCATTCACAGCCATGTTCAGTCCATACGGCATAGGTATGGCGATGTGAGACCTGTCTGTTATTCCAAATGGGTCTGGGAATATAAGATTATGTTCCAATACATAATCCGGAACCTTGTCGTAAACTAGCTGACCATCCTCGTCCTCATCTGAAAGGGCTGCGTTTAACTGGTCTTGCAAAAGCCCAGCCACCATCATGCCAACCCAGATCTTGCGAACCTTGCTTGATCTTGTGGCGGCACTAAGTAGGGCGAATGTTCCTTGTAGAGATGCGTTGTAGAACAGGTACATTGAGTTCATAAGGCTCTTGTACTCACCACCCTTGGCAAAGTCTACGCTGACGTTTCTAGCGGCAAATGCGGCTCTTTCTTCGCCTATCCTAGGCGCTAATGCCTTAAAGGTCGCAACACGAATAGCATTCTCAACAACTGTGTTGTAGTTCTCCATGAAGGACAGCATGCTTCCCACACCCTTGCCAACAAAGCTGTTCTTTACAGAGTTCCACTGACCCCTAGCGCCTTGCTCAGCGATGTCGTCAGTTAGACTTTTTATGCCAGCAACCTGATCACTCAAGTCATTGATTTGGTTTGTTGCGTTCTGCCCTCCAGCCTTCTGGAACCTTCTGAATAAAGCCGCTCCAGTCAACTCAGACACTGGTACGTTAGGGTCATCGACAACATTGCGCTCATCAACAACAACTTCTTTAACTGACTTCCAAGCATCCTTAAAGTTACCTAGAACTTCTTTGACTATGCCCTCCTGTTCATACTGGTTGACGTTTACGCCAACAGTCTGAATGTCTCTGAGCATATTTGTAATTAAAAACTCAGGGTTGTATGAGGTGTTGATGTTGGATAGGTATCTGTTGATCTTTCCAAGCCCCTTCACAAGAGCATTAGATGTCTGTGATGAAAATCCGGTGCCGCCCTTCAATGCCTGTGCCAGTCTCTGGTCTCTGAACATTATGTAAACATGCTGGCCGTCCCTCTTAACGGCAACAATGTTTGGATCGTTCATGGCGTTCCGGTCAACGATTGTCCGCACTGATCCGTTCACCATGCCTCTGGTCAGGGGTACGGTGTCCACGATCTCTGCATATTGACTTGTAAGTTCAGGATCAGACTCCAACAACTCAAGGAAAGACACACCTACCTTGTTTCTCTCTGCCCTTATTACTGCGTTCTGATTCTGCAAGAATACTGCGGCAAGTATGTTTGTCGCGTAGTCTTGGCGACCAAGTGCGCGCCTGTCTTCACGGCCTCTAACTGAGTATCCTTTGGTTCCGGCCCCGCCTGTGTAGTATCCATTTTCCTGAGCCTCGCCATCGGCGTCAAAGATACCTCTGAGAGGTACATAATTTTGGTACTGTGGAACTTCTGCAATGGTGCCATCCTGCAATGTAACAGGCTCTTGACTGTCAAAATCCGGAGTAAGACCAGAAGAAACTCTAATCCGGTTGGTGTCGGCTACAACATCGCGAACCCTGCTCTCAATACCCTTTATGATGGCCTGATTACCTGAGTCTAAACTTTCAACCCAATTAATAATATAATCGGATTCCGCATTGCTCATCCCAGAGCCATTATCCAGATCTTTGTTTATTGAACTGATATATGCGTTTCTTTCTTTAGCGTGTAATGCGTAGAGATACGCATCAATGATAGCCATTCTTTTGCTTTTAGTGTTTTCAAATGATTGAGCGACATAACTTCCTTTGTCAAATTTGTTATTAAAAGTTCTATTTTTCAAAGTTTCAAAGGAAGCATCAGATACATCAATATTTTTTACTTGCTGAGCGATAGGCTCGTAAGTCTCTTTTTGCTTTGTGTTTAACTTCTCACCCACCCTGCCATGGAACAATGTCTCTTGCAGATATGTATCCATGCCATCAGAGATGGACATGCCTTGAGACTTGAGATCATCAATCATCTTGGCTACGGGAAGGAATGCGTCTTGGAATTTAGTGAGGAAGTTCTGCGCTACATCCTCTGCCTTCTTATCACTCATCAGCGGGTTTAGCTTCAGGATTTTAGCAATGGTGTTATACGCAGAAGAGTATGTGATGTGGTTTTGCTGATCGGCAACACGCATGGGCGTGTAGTCTGTTGGTATAGCCGAAAATGAGACGCTTCGCTTCTTTGACTTGACATCAGGGTAGGCTGTTCTGATTGAGTAAATAGGCACAGGTCGTGTGTACCCAAACTCTGCCAAGACATCTGGGTCTGAAACCGTTCCGTACTGAAGCGACAGGATTACTGGTGGTGAGCTATGTGATGGGCGCTTCCACTCCAGACGTAAGTCCTTATTAGAGCGGCCTCCATCAGGGAAAGATATTACATTCTCTCCATCCTTATGCCCCTGTCTGTGCCAAGCAAACATAAGCTGCTGGATAGCGGTTTCCGCATCGGGGAACTTGGAGTTTTCTAGGAACTCCTTTTCATGTCCTCGTTCTTGAATGTGATACTTTCCAAACCCGAACCTCTGTCCATTGCTGTTTACCCCATCTTTGCCAGCAAACATAAGAACAGGAACGGCTCTGTTACCGTCCTTTATCACGCCAAACAGAGAATTAT
>Ga0222718_10005088_pt1 | contig 10739 bp, 11 predicted proteins | sample C33_27DmetaG_FD_165045 | JGI IMG/M metagenome (GOLD analysis project Ga0222718, IMG submission 165045) | Estuarine water microbial communities from San Francisco Bay, California, United States - C33_27D | ecosystem: Environmental > Aquatic > Marine > Unclassified | place: USA: California... | reverse complement strand
ATTTCAATGCTTCCAAAGTTTTCATTAACTCTAAAACTATAACTCTTTGAAGAATCATATTCAAATTGATTTCCACCATATCCAATATTTGGACCAAACATCATGTTAAAAATAACAGAGGTTCCAGGATTTATTGGAATTTGGCCAGATACGAAATCCATGCCAGCATATTTGAATGCCTTTGAACCATCCCAAACATCATAACTACAGATAGACGGACCTGTGCACTTTAATGAAATTACTTCATTGCCAGTATTTTCAGCTAAAATTCTTAATCTTAGCATTGCTTGACCAGAAGAACTGATTTCAAATTCATTTCCAAAATTTCCAATTCCAGGATAATAGTAAGTGATTGGACCTACACCATATTCATTTGAAGATTTTTTAAATTCTATAAATTCAAGATTTTGTTTTATTTCCTTTTCACAATTTAGCCGCTTGTATGTAGACTTGATCGATTGACATTCAGTTAGCAAAGGATCAACATAATCAGAAACTAATTCAACAGAGTCATCACTAACGGATATGATTCCAGTTTTTACAAGATGTGTAATCCCACTAAGAAAATCAGATTCAGTGATTTGACCATCAGCCCACCAGCCAGCATTATTTTTTACCCAAGCAGGAATTTTATCACTTTTTTCTGCAGATGAGGTTTCATTTATTTCAAGAATCTTTTCTTTGATTAAAAATTGAATACCTTGAATGAAAGCATCATCATCAATGTCATCATTTGCCCACCAGCCTGCATTATTTTTAATCCATGATGGAACTTGTTCAACAGATAAAGACATACGGTATTTTGAATCTATATTGTCAAGTAATGGCTGCATATTTTGACCAGATATTTTTACAACTGCAGCTGAGAATATTTCAGATGTTGAGCCATCTGGCATTGTAAAATCAACATATTTTGCATATACAGTATCACCAGGCATTGAAACTAGTCTATTTTTTACAGTATCACCAGAGTCAGCAACAAACACACGACCTTTGAAAATACCACTGTAAACTCCTGTTTCTACAACTTGGATTTCAAGGCCAGCTGGAGAAGAATCAGACCACACAGATATCATAAATTTATCAGCAAAATTTGGATATTCTTTTTTATTCATATCATTATCATGTACATAGATATCAACAAACGAATTTGTTGAAATGATTTCTTGTTTCCAATACATAGTACCAACATTAGAGGATTCAGCAAAGGCTATTGGAATTGAAAAAACAAGTAATGGAATGATCAAAAATAAAAGATTCATGAAATTTTTTACTTTTTTTAATTATATAAAAAGTGGAACTAGTAAGCAATAGTGCTAAATAAATAAAAATAAAATAAAAATAAGAAAAAGAAGTCTTATTCTAGGTCTAGGTGAACATCCAAACTACCAAATGGTTCATTGATTCTGAATGTGTATGTCTTTGAAGGATCATATTCAAATTCAGTTCCACCATATCCAATATTTGGACCAAATAGAATGTTGAACTCCTTGGCTGTTCCAGGATTTAGGTTGATTTGTCCACTAGTGAAATCCATGCCAGAATATTTGAAAGATTTTGAACCGTCCCAAACATCATAGTTACAAATTGAAGGACTTGTACAATTCAAACTAACAATGTCTGAAGAAATGTTATCGGCCAACATTCTGATATTCAAAATTGGTTGTCCTGTAGGACTAATTTCAAAGGTGTTACCCTCAGAATTTACACCAAACCAATAATAATTGATTGGTCCTACTTGCATTAATTCAGCACCAGTTTTGTATGTATGAACAAGAATTTCTTGTTTAATTGGCTTTTCACAATCAAGTCTTTTGTAGGCCTTGACTATTTCTGAACATTTCTCTAATTCAGCTTCAAGAGAAGCAATTACAGGGTCATCGCTTGATGATGTAGATTTTTGTTCCTTTTTAGCAGATGCCATTTCAGTAGCAGCTTTTGCTACATCACTAGCTTGTTCAGGTAATACTTTCATGATTCCTTCTTTGATCAAGAATTGAATTCCTTGAACAAATGAATCGTCATCTATGGTACCATCAGCCCACCAGCCTGCATTGTTTTTAATCCAGGATGGGATTTCATTACTAGAACTTACTCCTTGTGTGGTTGGAGGAATTTCCATGATTCCTTCTTTGATCAAGAATTGAATTCCTTGAACAAATGAATCGTCATCAATTGTTCCTTCTGCCCACCAGCCTGCGTTGTTTTTTACCCAAGATGGTACTTCTGCATATACAGACGAAACACTTGAGCCAACAAGCAGCAATACGGCAATTGTTGAAATTGCTGTTATGAGAGTTTTCATTACAGAGAAATTTGGTTAATTATATTTAAAATGGTGCCAAATCATTTTCTAGTGCTAATTGTTTTCAAAAAATATAGTGCTAACCACTAATTGGTTAGGAGTTGTTTATATGCAAATTGTAATCGATCATCGTGTATGTCAAGTTACGGAATTAAAAAAGGATGAAACCATGATGCAAAACTATCACAAAGTGTTAACTCAAAAAGAAATCAAAGAATTTGTTCTAGATAAATTTCAAAATGTAAAAAAAAGTAACAAAGTAAAAGAATTAGTTGAATTTCAAGCAATGAACAAGTTTTTGATAATGGCCCACAATCAAGAGGAGCTCAAGGTATTAGGCAGAATTGTTGCCAGCAACAAAAAAGTAAAATTTTCAGAAATGTTAGAAGAGTATGAAAAAAATCTCGGTTTATGTTTACAGTTTAAACCTACAATCAAAACACACAGCAATGTAATAATGCATATTTTTGGTTTTTTTTCCAAGGAGTTTTCTCATCTAGAAAGAGACAAATTTTTTGATTTATTAAAAAATTATAAAAATGAAACAATCACAATAGGAGACATACTTGCAGAAATTCATCCAATAGTATTCAGATTTAATAAAACATACCTTGCTGGACAAACATATTTTCTACTATATTCTAATCCAGCAAATGGAAATATATTCAAAATTTTAGAAAATCAAAAATAAACACATCATTTTAGAAATATTAATAGAAAAATACACAGTTAGAACAAAAACTTAGAATCAAACTTATGCTTATAATTAATTCAATAAATTAAATTTCATATGTTCAGTGTAATTATGTTACAATGTAAAAATTGTCATAAAATTTGGACATGCAACATAATCAAAAATAACAAATTATGTATTGAGTGTAGGAATAATTAAAAAATCACTTAAAATTATGAAAAGTCAGTATTATAAACCGGTCTGGCACCTTGAGGTACCTCTGCAGAAGCAGATTCAGATACAGGTTTTCCTCGGACTTGATAAACTCGTACTTTATGAAATACATTGTGGGAGGAGAATATAGCCAATCCAGCAATTGCCGCACCAATGAAATTTCTAATTGTAATTTCCAAGCTAGGCTCAGATGCGACCAATGAGAGTTCAAATACAACATAAAAGTTATCAAATAGCCAAAATGCCAGAGTAACCCAAGCAAGAATTCCACCTATCAAATAACCCAAACGAGCCTTCTGTTTGACAAAAGATATTGCAAACAAAATAGCAGCATACCAAATCAATGAACCAATTAACCAAGGAATTTCCCAAACATCAGTTCTATCATCTAACCAATAGTAGGTGGTACCAATGAAAGCCATTGCACATAAAGTAATTAAGAGAATTTTTTGATTCATTTTATACGAAGTTTTTTCTCCTTCAGATTTAGAAATAGAGTTGAAAGATTTTGCTTCTTCCCTAGCAGTCTGAATTGCTTGAGTCATATGTTCTAATTGAACGGGTATCATTTTTTGTCCAGTTTTATCTTTAACAACAGAATCATGCACCAAACTATCAACAAGAGGTCTTGCCAAAGATGCTTTAACTGGAGTTACTAAATCAATCCAATATGAAGAAAGTCTAGGAGTTAAGAAAGGGATTTGAATAATCATTAAATTTCTATTAAGGATAGAAGAATACAATCTCATTAATTGTTCGTATGTCATTGTATCAGGTCCACCAATTTCTAAAATTTTTCCTGCAGTTTCAGAATTTTTCATTGCACCAACTAAGTAATCAACAACATTTTCAACTGCAATAGGCTGTGTTTGGGATTTAACCCATTTTGGACAAACCATGAAAGGTAATCTTTCAACTAAATATCTCAGCATAGCATAAGAACCACCTTCAGCACCAACAATTACAGATGCTCGTAATTCAGTTACAGGAATAGATCCACTTGCCAGAATTTTTCCAACATCATGTCTACTTCTCATATGTTTTGATAATTCTAAACCTTCATTGACTAAGCCACCGAGATATATGATTCTCTTTACACCAGAATCAGTTGCAGCCTTTAAGAAATTTTGAGCCTGCTGTTTTTCACGATTAGCAAATTCAGCCCATTCTTTTTTTGAGCCTTCCATGGAATGTAGTAAATAAAATGCTGTTTCAATGCCTGCTGTAGCCTGGGTTAAAGAGTCAACATCAAATGCATCTGCCTGAACACGTTTAACAGTTTCAGTATCAGGGTATTTTGATCTAGACATTGCAGTAACGGTAAATCCAGAATCAGTTAATTTATTCAAGAGTTTTTTTCCAATAAAACCACTTGCACCAGTTACCAAAATATCGTATGGCTTAGTTTGCGTAACAATCTCAGACAATCTTAAAACACATCACTTAATTTTTTTAATTTTCTTATGTCAGTGATTTCAATATCACTACTTCGTGTGACAATTTTTGCAAGTTTAGGATTTGCTTTTTCTCCTAATTTTAACACAGGTTCACCTTTAAAATGAACTTCAATTGTAGTTTTTTTCTTTGCTAAATCTTTTGCAAGTTCTTTTGCTTCAGAAAGTTGTTTTAGAAATCCAGGCATTTTTGTAATTTCAATTGGAATATCAATTACATCAATAATTTTTGTGCTGCCATCAACACGAAAATTTATCGTAGGTTCACCGTCACATGTCACGGTTAGTTTGCCATTATCTAAATAAGATAAAAAATTAGCGGGTAGATCAAAGTTTTTCATTCTCATACCACACTCTATTTTTTTGCTGTAATGGTAAGTTTTCCACTTAGGGAGACTGTACCAGTTGGGACAACTTGCTTGTCTTTCATAATCTTACCTGCCATCTCAAGATTGTCAAAATCGTAAGTGATTGCGGCGTGTTTTTGTGTAAGTTTGTCAAAGATTTCTGCAAGAAGGTTTGCCCATTCTTGTTCTTCTGTACCTGCCATGATAATGTTTTTTGATTTATGATATTTAACCGAAAACATAACTCTACACTAGTGCTAATAAATTAAATTTATAAAATATTGGCACTAGCACTAATGGTTACCATTAGTTATATATCGAAAAAATCAATAATTGTAATGGTCTACATTAGGGCTAAAAAAGTCAAATCAGATCAATATCTCTATTTAGTAAAAAGTGTCTGGGACTCAAAAAAGAGTACATCAAAACAAGAGATTGTAAAATATCTAGGAAAAGCCTCAGAAGTAATAAAAGATGACATTCCCGAGGAATTCAGAAATGATCCCAAAATATTATCAGTTTTGGCATCATATAATCCCGAAGACATAAAAAAAAGAGAAGATGCGACAAAAAAATCAAAACAGCAATTATTTAAAAAATTGACAGATGGTAACCTGGAGGAATGTATTAAAATTTATAAAAATTACGTGGACATATTTAACGTACCAGACTTTTTTGACAAGATTCTAAGACCCGTAATGAGCAAAATAGGTTCAGACTGGGCAAATGGCAAATTAGCAATCGCAACAGAACATGTTGCCAGTAATGTAGCACAAACTTTAGTAAAAATCATCATGGAACAAGTATCAGGTGCAGGAAATAAAAAGAAAGTAATGTTATGCGTACCAGTTGGGGAAGAGCACCACATGGGATGTGATGTGTTGGAAACATATCTTACAATAAAAGGATTCAAAGTTTTCAATATGGGCACATCAATTCCGACAGACTCAATTATGGAATTTATCAGTATGAAAAAACCAGATGTTATTTTAATTTCAATAACAATTGAAGATAACGTATCTGCAGGACAAAGACTAGCAAAAAAAATTAGAGAATATTGTAAAACACCAATTTTAATCGGTGGATATGCATTACAACAGGACAACCCTCCAAAATTTGAAGGTAATGTGGTAGGCGATATGAGTTTAGAAGAGATTCCAAAAATTATTAGAAAAATACCATTAACTAATTAAGAATTTAAAAAAGATTCGATTTTTGGAGCACATAAAATTGAGCTGTGTGCAGCAGAATCAGTTCCAATTCCATAACTCACAGTAGAGTCACCGACAAAAAACAAGCCATCTATTCCAGGAATTTGATGAGGCATTTTTGATTTCCAAACTTTTCCAGGTTCTTTTACAACAGACTCCACTAGTTTCCAGGCCATTGGACGTTCCCATAATAATGAAGAGTCAAATGTTGGGTAAATTGATGATATCTCTTGCTTCATTTTGCTGACAATACTTTTAATTTTTTCAGGGTCCTCAGTTTCAGAAGGTAATACAGGAGTTCCTGCAATTATCAAATGCTCACCTTTAGGAGATACAGAAGGAGTAATGTTTGATATGAAAAAAATGCCCTTTGTGACATAATTATCACCTACGGGAAATACAACTTGTCGTGTGTCAATTTGAGAATTTAATGCAAAATGAACTTCAACTACAGAAGTTGTTTTGTTTAATTTATCAATTTTTTGAACAAATTTTTTATCAATTACATTTTCATCAAATAATTGATTCAATGCAGTGTATGCAGGATAAGAAATAACAACAGAGTTTGTTTCAATAAACTTTTCAGAATTAGGTGAATCACTTACAACAACTCCAGTAACTTTAGAGTTCTCAACAATCACTTTTTTTACAGATTGCTTTGTATGGATTTCCCCTTTCTTTTCTAAAATAAATTCACCTAGAACCTTGCAGATAGAATCATATCCACCGCCATCAGGATATGCAAATTCGCTAGTACCGCCCTTAAACGGATTTGCTCTAATAATGGTTCTAGCAAATTCACCTAAAGATATATGATCTGCAGTGTCGGCAAAAGCTAACATGCATACGGCTTCAAAGAATGCATTTGTATCAGCATCCAGATCACTAGTAATTTTTGTTAAAGGTATTTCATCCCATAATTCAGTTTTTTCTATAGAAGAAAAAGCCAAGGGCAATAATAATTTCAAAAGTCTAACTCTACTTTTGAATGGAATTAAGGATAATTTTAGTAAATCAACCATCCCTTTTGGATAGATATGAAAACCAGTTTCTGCATAAAATGCAATATCATCAACTTTTGCCAATTTTAATCGAGATTCTATTCCCAAATTTTTTAAAATAGTAAAGATAGCAGATTTTTTGTAAAATGGCATTATGTGAAAACCGTTATCCAAAATGTGATTTTTGTATTCCATAGCAGCGGTCCTCCCACCCAATTTTGAAGATTTTTCTAAGATCATTACGTTATGACCGTTGTTTGCCAACATTGCACCCGTAGTTAATCCACCAACACCAGCACCAATTACAATTGTCGGTAAAGACATGCCTAAATTCAATAATTTTTGTATTTAACAGAGGCTAACTTAATTTTATAGTGCTAACTAATCTTACATGGATTTTGCATATAATTCTGCACAAATAATGAATTCAGACATTACTGAATCCATCTTTTTTAATAAAAGAATTTTTAAAAAAGGAACAAATTTTAAAATTCCATTTAATTGTAAATTAACTTCAATAGAAATGTCAGTGCCAGATGAATTAGAATCATAGGTTTCAACAAATGATGTCCCCTTTGCAGGGCCAGTCAAAATAAGCACTTTATGTAAATTAGGCGGGATTATCACATGTTTTGTTTTAATTTCAATTTGCCTACCAAGGAAATCCAGATATTCTAAAACAATTTTTTCATTTGAAGAATCACTTATAATTTTTAAAGATTTAAAATAATCCGGCATTACCTTATGAAAATTTTCAACATCGGTACTAATTTTAAAAATTAAATCCCTGTTTAATTTACTTTTTTGGATAAGAGTAAAACTACTCATTTGCAATAGGAGTTTTTAGAAAGTCCCATAAATTTGATTTTATGATGTTCATATCAGGATAACATTTTTGAATTTCTAAACATAAATTTGCCAATGACTGTTTAACAGCATCAGTTTTTTCAGGGTCAGTTGCAGGCAATAGTCTAATTGTAGTTCTGTCCTTACCAGTCATTACTTGAATAAAATAATCATGATGAGAATTATCAATTACAACTGTTGAAAATAAGGCATTTTTGCCTTGAACATCGGTATACATCTCATGAATTTTGATCAGCGGAGATTTTTGAAAAAGAGGTTTAAACAATATTGCAAAATCAAAAAGATTGATTTTTTGATCCAGTACAATATGAGGCATAAATTTCTGTCCGATTCATTGTATTAAAATACAAAAATAATATGTAAATAGTGCTAACTAAAACTCAATTTCCTAGTGGTAAATGAAGAAAATAATTTTTACGAGTAGAAATATTAGCACTAGAGAAAATTTCTTTGATTTGTTATATAAAATGAAAGCATAAAGTGTTCATGTTAACTGAATTAGTACATCAAGAAAATTGTAAGAAACATGAAATAGTTACAGACATGCATACTGGGGAGATTGCATGTAGTAACTGCGGAATAGTATCATCAGAACCAATTGTTGATCTAGGAGCTGAAATGCCAGGAGGAAGTTCAGCAGATTACCAAAATAATTCAAGAGTTGGAGCAAAAAGATCTTTAAAGATGATAGACATGGGACTGTCTACATTAATTGAAGCTAAAGATAAGGACGTAACAGGTAAATCACTGTCAGTAGAAAACAGACGAATGTTTTACAGATTAAGAATGTGGGACAGAAACAGTCGCTCAGCTGTCACATCAAAATCGTTTCAAAAGGCATTCACTTTACTTGATGCAATAAGTTCAAAGCTAGGTCTGCCTGAATCAGTAGTCGAAGAAAGTGCATATTTGTTTAGAAAAATTGCAGCAAGAAAGATTCTTGCAGGAAGATCAACAGCAGCTATGTTATCTGCCACAATTTATGCAACATGCAGAATTACAGATACGCCTAGAACACTACAAGACATTTCTGATGCAGCAAACATTAAGAAAAAAGTTCTACAAAGAACATACAGATTCCTTGCAAAAGAGATGGACATATCACCTGAGTCATACACACCATCAGAATTTGTCACCAGAATTGCAAAGGGGTTAACTTTGTCAGAAAAAACACAAAGACTTAGCTTCAAAATACTTGATTTGTGCGCAAAAAAGCACGTTTCTACAAGTAAAAATCCAATGGCCATGGCAGCAGCTGCAATACACCTAGCAGCAACAACCAATGCTGAAAAAGTATCACAGCTAAAAATATCCAAAATGTCAGGAATTAGTGCTGTTACCATAAGAGAAAGAAGAAAAGAAATTGTCAATAAGATAGGAGATGTAAAAGTTGGGTAGAACTTGTAGAAACATCTGCAAAAGACATCAAGCTGAATCAGTACCTAATAAAATTAGGTATGAGATAGGACAGAAACGTTGCACATTTTGTGGTATTTTTCTTGAATCCGAAGATGTTAGATGCATTTGTTGCAAAGCAGTGTTAAGAACAAAACCTAGAAGTAAGAAAAAGTAGAATATTTTAAAATATTTTATTATTTTCTATCTTCTAAATATTTTATTTCTCAAAATTATTAATGATAACATGACAGGAATTCCAACAAGTATGGAAATTCCAATAGCAAGTCCAGCATAATCATTTACAAAAATTCTTGTATCAAACCAAGCTTTAGGTAGTATAGTAAAAAAATCAGCACCAGAGAAATCCTCAATAGTACCAATAGCTAAACTATATTTTCCACTTTGATTTTTCTCATCTAATACTAAAATAAAATATTGTCCATCTTCAGGAATAATTGTATTAACCTCCTGTCTCTCCCAATAAGTCACCTGACCAAAAGGTTCGTAAAATTCATTTCCAGGATAATCTCCTTCATAAAGAAATTTTTGAACACTGGATTCTATATTTGCAGAAGGTCCATCTCCTTTATACAAATCATCATTCATTAGAATTAATGAAGGAGAATATTTTTCCAATCCTTCAAGATTTGGAATTACAATACTTGCATAAAACGAATCACCTTTTTTTGCATCAAAAGTATAAAATTTGGATTCTTCCACGCCTAGATTCTCATAAATTGCCCATGAAATTTTATGATCAGGTATTACTAATGCAGAATCAAAATCACGATGAGAGTCATCATGACTAATTAATTTATGGCCATATGCAGGAGATATAGAAATTAACATCATAACAAAAACTAATAAAAATAATTTTTTCATACCATTTTCTCAAAAAATTAGTATTTTAACAAAAGCATGAAATCCAGATTGTTAGCACTATAGAAAATTCCAAAAATTATTCATATACAAAAAAAAATTAAAGTGTCTGTTGTTTAGTGAGGAAATTAAATGCAATACATAGAAAGAGAGTTAGCCCCAGATACAAAGATACCAATTAGAATTGGATTCATCAAACCCAATGGGGCTCCATCAATTATTTCATTATGGTATATCGATATAAATGGAAAAATCTATTGTGCAACACAAAAAACTGCAAAAATTATTCATTACTTGGAAAATAAACCCACATGTGGATTTGAAATAGCAGCAGATCAACCCCCATACAAAGGCTCACGAGGTGAAGGAA
>Ga0222718_10005087_pt1 | contig 10740 bp, 10 predicted proteins | sample C33_27DmetaG_FD_165045 | JGI IMG/M metagenome (GOLD analysis project Ga0222718, IMG submission 165045) | Estuarine water microbial communities from San Francisco Bay, California, United States - C33_27D | ecosystem: Environmental > Aquatic > Marine > Unclassified | place: USA: California... | reverse complement strand
GTGCCTGCCACGGCCGTCGCGAAACTTTTCTCATGGCAGAACACCGGGACACCTTGACAAATGGCCTCCACCGCTGAGATGGAACAACTGGTCACAACGCACCAGGCATCCTTGAGGTCCTTGGATAGGGGTACCTTAGCCTCGGTTGGTCCTGATGTACCCCTGCCCCTAGGCTTGTGTCGAATTCGAATGGGTCTATCTGTGTATCTCTTTATCTGTTCAACTATGTCATTGGTCCAGTTTGGTTGGTCTATGTATGCGTTTATTCCTGCTGAGCTAGGACACACCAACACATACTTGCCAGCAAACGATGGTGCTTTAATTTTGATTCCAAACTTCTCAAATCTGTCTGGCTTGCAGTCCTTGATGTAAGGAACGTGTATAGAATTCTTGCAGATACGCCAGTAATGGTTGTCGTGCTTTAGGTCGCTGTTATCAAATCTTCCAAAATACGGAGTGTCTGTGAACCAATACTGATGGTTCCGGGCTTCTAACTTTTTGACCATCTCCCTATTGTTGCCAACGAATCCCCAGAACATGCTGTTACTTACAGGATCTGTTTCTATAGCATTGTCTAACTTTGTGATCTGGTCGGGCCAGGATTTCTCCACCCCGTTGAAAACCTCCCACGCCTTGCTGTTCTTGTTACTGAATGGTGCGTAAATTGTTAGCATCTATAAATTCTTTCAATTGTTCGGCCCACTGTACATGTCCTTGTGTGTTTGGGTGTGGGTCTCCTGGTTTACATTCTTGTTTGTTTTTGATTGTGAATTCAAGATGGCTGGAGTCAGGCCTAAAAAATCTTTTCTTATTCAGTGTGTCAAACATTAATTGAATATCAGGATTTGAAATTTTTGCATCTGATAGTGTGTTGTAAAAAACATATGGATATTTCCTGTTCTCGAAATAGTCCTGTAGATCTAAAAGTGCCAAAATAGATTCCACCTGGGTCATTTGTTCCAAATCGGCTCCCGTTGTGAACAAATATTTTATGAAAGATTGTGTGTGATTATTTCGATTTGGATCCCATGTCTTCCAAGTGGTTGCCATTGATGGAAATTTGTGTGCTTTATATCCGTCGTTCGTTGGATAGTCAAATCTATTACCTCCACTGGAACCTATCAGGAAAAAACATTCTGATGCCTTTTCTGGAAATTTTTCACACCATGTTCTGGTCGTCCACGTCAACCTTTTAGACCCCCGGCCGCCATTTGCAAGATTAACTTCTACATCTAGTTGCATTTTTTTGGCAAGTTCTATACCACAATGAGTATGCACACCATCGCGTGGTCGTGTGGTTAAGAAAGAGCAACCGTTTATGAACATCTTGGAAATAGTCATACGATAATTATATACTAGTTATTTTATTATGCCAACGGTAAAGAATATAGATTCTGTTCAATATTTCTTAAATCGGTTTCCCACAATCGACAGTGGATATGAATACTCGGTCAATTACCACAAAGACATAGATACAAACTTCAAGTCGTTGCCCACCTTCATGGCAGAATTTTTTGATTGTCAAACACATAGTTGTCCATTATTATTGACTAACGAAAATCACTTGATAACCAATCATGTGTGGAACCTCACACACAAGAGCAGGAACAAACCTAACAAAACACACGGGCTGTGGAAGAAATGGGGAGATTATATTGAAATAAATTTACCTCCCGCCGCCAGACAGTTTAACGAAACCTATACCTATGTATGGTTGCCTATAGACGAAGACAGTGCGGAGAACCCATGGCACATATGGATTGATGTAATCTCCAAGTTCAGACTGATCGAAAAGAGATGGTCTACCAACTTCGCCAAATATGTATTCATACTGTCAAACCCCAGCAAATATTTTGATAGAGTGGCCAAGGAGTTTTTCTCAGAGCTCAAATACATGATTATGCCCAAAGACGAGACATGGCAGTTCAAACACTTGATCGTTCCCAGTCTCAGTAATCATAACGATGGAATAACCACACCGCACCTCGCGCCATGGCTACGGTCCATGAGGAACATACTTAAAATTACACCCGGAATAAAAAAGAAAATCTTTATCTCCCGAGCGGATGCCAAAAATAGAAACATTGTAAATCAAAACGAATTGTTAATGGCGTTACAGGGTTGGGAAACTATAACGTTGGATAACTTATCGATCAAGGAACAAGTAAGATTTTTTGCCGAGGCCTCACACATAGTAGCACCCCATGGTGCGGGTCTGACCAATCTGTTGTGGTGTGAACCAAAAACAAAAGTCTACGAGCTAACCCATCAAGCATTTCTAGGGAAAAAAGTTTACCCAACCTTGTCTAAACATCTAGGGCTGGAACACCAGATTATATTGTGCGACGCCATAAAACTTAACGAAAAGAAATCTAAAAATAAGAAAATTAAGGACATGGTTGATCTTAAAATTGACATAACAGAATTAATAAAAATACTAAACTAATCTAGAAGTGTGGAGAGGTCGACTTCAACTTCGGGAAACAGTTTTGCCAACTTTGGCCAGATTTTTACATGCTTCTTGTGTTTCTTGCCACCCGCACAGTGCAAAAAATTGACTCTATCGTAGTCATATCTTTCGCCATTGTTTTTATGATTGAACTTACGATCCATGTCTAACAGAGGCACCTGGCTTTCCACAATACAATGGTTCAGAAACATTCCATCGTCTATTCTATCGTCTGTGATATCTTTGTATTTGCTTATCCAGGGCAACATGAATTTGGTATTAAGTTTATTCAAAATCATTACACCAGGTTGCACAAATCTACTGGATATAGTTTGACCCGAGTATTGCTCGGCCAATGGATTCACTCGTTGATTGTATTTGGCACCTTCTGGACCGGCATCTCTAAACTTAGGATAATACACAGTCTTAAGTTGATTATCGATAGTCGGGTATTGCTTGAAAATGTCTGGGGCATGTTTAAAAGCGATCACGTCGCTGTCAACATACATTATCTGATCATATTTGTCCCACCAACTCCTATCAGTCCAAAGATCAAATCTTTCCCAAGTGGGGTGTTTAAAGTTTAGTTTTGGTTCGGTAATTCTTAGATAATCCAATCCAAATTTTTCACAATATTTTTGGAAACTGTACCTGCTGTACGCTTCCATCGGACTCGGCCCGAGGTTATTAAAACCCGGTTGCGAATACTTGCGAACATCTATATAATATTGAATAACCAAGTTTCTCATCGATAACTATTTACGATTATGTTTTATTGTGTACGAACAGAGCGAGCCAACACAGAAAAATATATAGAATCCATGGCCAGAGGTACCGGCGGTAGTATAGTGAACTATCAGGAAGCAATGAATACCGACTGTACAAAGGTCGCTTTCATGGGAGTGTTACGTGGCACGAACATGGTCTATAACTGGGCCAAACAAAATAAAAAAGATTTCTATTACATAGATCGACCATACTGGGGAGAAAGTAGGGCGACACCTTACTGGATGAGGTGTGTAAAGAACGAGCATGTAAAAACCAAGCATGAACACAGACCAGACGACAGATACAAGAAATATTACAAAGGCGATCCCATTGTGCCTTATCACAAGAATGGTCGGTATGTTTTAGTTGTGCCTCCTAGCCACAGTATGGCTTTACATTTTTCAGCATCTAACTGGTTAGAAGAAACCATGACAATTCTGAAAGCCAACACAGGGAGAGAAATCGTTATCAGAGAAAAACCATATAATCCAAAAAGTTTCTTAGATGATCAGGGCAGAATGCAACCCGGACCCAGTGAAAACAAACAACCAGAGAAACCGTTCGAATGGGACAAGGTCCACGCTGTGGTAACATTCAATAGTTCCATAACAATTAAAGCATTACACAACGGTGTGCCCTGTTTCAGTAACTTTGAGAATCCGTGTGCACCAGTATGCGAATCAGATTTTAGTAAAATAGAAACCCCACTGTATGGTGAACGAGAACCTGTATTCCATAGTCTAGCATATGGACAATTCACTCAGGAGGAGTTCAGGAACGGCTGGGCATTAAGTATACTAGATGGACGTTGAGATATTCAGAAGAACAGTAAAGGACCGTAGACGTGGTGCCAGTTGGGAATTACTACAACACATGGCGGAAGGCATAAAGTCATGTGGCGACAATCCTATAATGGTCAACGAAAACAAGACCGGTGATTGGACACCCAACGAGATGGAGCCTACAGCCAAGATTGGTTGCATGTTTGGATACGGTGGATCAAATCAGATGCATCACACAAAAGGACGCAGAAGAGACCTAGTAGAACGTGCCAAGAAAAAAGGTATCTACATTATAACCTTCGACGGAGGTATACTTTCAAGTTTTGGTAACACAATAACACACCCCAAACATCACTGGCGTGTGAGTCTATATTCACCTATGAACAACGGCAATTTCCTAAGTGACAATTCTCCACCTGACCGATGGGAGATGATGAAAAAAATATGGAACATAAAATACGAACCATGGAGAAAATCAAACCAAGAAGACCCTATACTTTTTGTGTTACAGCCCAAAGACAACTGGAGCATGAATGAGCTAGATCCCATAGAATGGTTTAAAGGTGTTTATGAAAAACTGAGACCAGCAACAGATAGACAGTTCCTGATAAGACCGCACCCAAATCATATGGCACACATTGAGGAGCGTTTAAATGAATTTCCCGAAGACTGTAAAGTAATCATAGGACAGAAATTTTTCAGCGGGGACGAAAAGAAATATTACAGATTTAATTTCCAAGAGGCAATAGCGAACTGTCATGCAGTTGTCACACACAATTCTACTGCCAGCATAGACAGTTGTGTGCGAGGCATACCAACATTTGTTACATCTGACCTGGCCTTGTGTTGGGACGTGGCCAACAAGAATTTAAACAATATAGAGACACCGGAATACCCTAATAGAGACCAGTGGGTGTATGACTTAGGCTATAAACAATGGACTGAACAAGAAATCAGAGACGGTACAGTGTTCAAACGTTTCAAACAGAAGTTGGGTATTTAAATGTGTGGTATCTACGGTATAACAGAACACAATCCAGACTTTATAAAAAATTTCATAGACACATGTAAGCACAGGGGACCGGACGGTTCAAGCATTTGGCATAACGAAAAAGTAACTTTGGGTCATAATTTGTTGAGTATAATGGGTAAACCAGGCAACGCAACACAGCCCTGGACAACTCCTAAAGGAAACAAACTTGTTTACAATGGGGAAATTTTCAACTACTACGAACTAAAAGAAAAGCACAAAGACTTCGCCGACACTTCAGGGTGCGACACTGAATTACTTGCATGGGGCCTGGATAAGTTTGGCTTGTCGTTCATCGATGACATTGATTCCATGCATGGGTTTGCCTACTATGAAATTGACAAGAACACAGTCACATTGAGTAGAGATCATGCAGGTATAAAACCTGTTTACTACGCAGAGATCAATGAAGGATTGGTGTTTGGATCGGAGATAAAAGGCATGTTGGACAAAGTTCCCAATAGTAGGACGATAGATAACCTTGCAGTAAGTTTCATGGCAAGGACAGGGATTAACGCCTTACGTAATACGTTCTTCACCGGAGTTAAAAAATTGCTGGCCGGAGAAACCATAGTATACGACATAACCAACAAAAAAATCACACAAACGCATAGAGTACATATCAGACCAACAGGAGACAATCATTTTAATCCAAAAGAATTTCGACAAAAGGTTAAAAAAACAGTTGAGATGTGTTCCATTGGTAGGAGAAAAATTGGCGTGTTTTTGAGTGGAGGGCTTGATTCTAGCATGGTGGCATATGAACTTAAACAACTGAAGGGCGAAGCAAACACATTTACAAATAGAATGGAACCAAATGTACAAGCGAATGAAGACTACAACAGTGATGCCAACTGTGCTAACATACTTGCACAACAAAATAATTTCAATCATAAGGAGGTTGTAATAACCCCCGACACGTTTATGAATAGTTGGGACGACAGTATCTATTACATGGAACAACCTGTGTACAATCCCAGCATGTCTATGTACTGTTTCACCAACAAGTTTTTATCAGAGAATAAAATCATAGTTACAATGGCCGGGGACATGGGCGATGAGATACTTGCCGGATATCCAAAGTATTGGAAAATGAAAAACTCGGAATGGTTGAAAAAACAAATAGGTAAAACAAAATTAGAAACATGGGACGATGTGTTAACACTTTGGTTGAAAAGAATAAAGCGTCCATTACGGTTAACTGATAATCCTATAGGCGACGACGTACTGATAAGAGAACTCCGGGAATGTTATTCGGGAGAATTATGGAATCCCGATGATCCTATAGGTTCATACATGGCATTGGATTGTGTGGCACAAGTTCCTGAAGAGATGTTCAGCAGGAATGACAAGTATGGTATGGCACATGGTATGGAAGGACGTTTTCCTTTGGCAACAAAAATGTTCATGCGATATTGTATGAGTATACACACAAATCTTAAACTAGGACCTGACAAAAGTGACACCAAGGTTTTTATCAAAAAAGCATACCTAGGCAAATTACCGAATGAGATCATCAATAAAACAAAGACCGGCTGGACAGTTCCTGTCGGACACTGGCTGACAATGAGTGCCAATACAAAACTAACAAAATTTTATAATGAAAGAACAAATGGAGGTTCTATACTTGACGTACTCAAGGCCAGTCAGAAAGCCAGCAAGGCGATCATACCTGCGTGGATAGTAAGTGACTGGATTAAAAAATACAAAATGATTAGATAGATTAAATATCGATACAATGAAAATCAAAGTTATTACATCATACAAACCAGGCACATGGGAATCATATGCAAAGAAAGGCATAGAGTCAATGGCAGAACAATTTCCAAAAGAAATTGATATTGTTGTATACGCCGAAGAGCCCAAGCCGGAATGCAAATACGACAGGATACAATGGATAGATCTGAATACCGCAGAACCTGAGCTTTTCAATTTCAAAAACAAACATAAGGACGACCCAGTGGCTAATGGTGAACTACAAGAAATACCCGGGGGTGTAAGGCGTCCCTCGGAACTGCAACAAAAGGGAGGACTAGATAAGAACAAGGGTTCATTCCTGTGGGCGGCTGTTCGTTTCGCCAATAAGGTCTTCTGTGTTGTTAACGGTGTGAGAAATTCAAAAGACTACGACTACGTAGTATGGATAGATGCCGACACTTTCACGTTCCGTACAGTTCCATTAAGTTTCTTTGAGAAACTGTTGCCCAAAGACACCATGGTAACCTACCTGGGCAGGGAGAATCCCAAACTAAATGACGGCGGCAAGTACCCTGAATGTGGATTTGTTGGATACAACATGCGGCACCCGGAGATACAGAACTTTGTGGACGACTGGGAAAAATTATACGTGACAGACGAGGTATTCAAGTTGTTGGAATGGCACGACAGTTATGTGTTCTGGCATCTCACAAAAAAATATAGACAAGGAAAAAACATACAAGTGAATGACATAGGTTACTGGATTGGTGTGAAAGGACATCACGTGTTCGTCAACAGTGAACTGGGACTGTACATGGATCACATGAAAGGCAAACGTAAGAAGTTGGGGTCTAGTGGTAAAAACGATCTAAGACAAAATCCCAACGCACCAGCAGACATAATGTCTGTCGACTACTGGAAGAAAGTGCCACCAGCGGTATGAAAATAGAGATATGGCCACAGCACGGTCCACTCAACAGTAAGCCTATTTTCGATGCCTTCATAAAAAGCCTACAGAACGCGGGCGAACAACTGTACATCAATAAGAGTTCAGACAACGCCGACGTGGCGGTGATATGGAGTGTGTTATGGCGTGGAAGGATGCAACAATATAAAAGGATCTGGGACCACTACAGGTCACAGGGCAAACCAGTCATAGTGTTGGAAGTGGGAGGACTACGTAGGAATAAAAGTTTCAAGATAGGAATAAACGGTATTAATGGCGATGCAGACTTCGCCAACCAAGAGTTTGACGACCAACGTTGGCCTTTGTTTAAACACGAACTGAGGCCCTGGAACCCCACAGGCGAATTAATAGTAATATGCGGTCAACACGATACCTCGGAACAGTGGAGGGGGATGCCTAAAATGTCTATCTGGATTGCCCAGCAAATTCGAGAGATCAGGAAATACACCTCGAGACCAATATTGGTTAGACCACATCCAAGAAATCAGATTAATTTTGATGAGAGTAAATTTGAAAACGTAAAGATCAGGATGCCTAAAAGAGATTTCAGTACTTACGACGATACTGACTTCAAAGCCACATTAGGCAGAACATGGGCCGTGTTGAATCACAGTTCGAATCCTGCGATAGAATCAGTCATCAACGGCGTTCCGGTCTTTGTATCACAATCAAGTTTGTGTCTGGACGTTGGCAATACAAACATAGCAGACATCAACACTCCCGCTATGCCTAATCGCACTTCATGGGCAAACAAACTGTCATATACAGAATGGTTTCAAAATGAAATAGAGCAAGGATTGCCATGGTCAAGAATAAAAAAAAGATTAGAGGACAAATATCTAAAATGAAAGTAGTAGACATTGGTAAAAAAAACTTAATTCAACCGATAGCGTGGGAACCATACGCAGGCGAAACTGTGACAGTTAACACTATTATTAGGAAAGGTCAGCGAATCAAAGAGACAGCGTTCTATGAGGACAAGGTAAAGGCCGTACCACGTGGTAATGCCTACTGTATTGGGAATGGTCCATCGCGTAAAGATTTTGATTTGAATAAATTGAAATCCACCGGACAAACATATGGGTGTAATGCACTTTACAGGGACTTTATGCCAGATTTCATATTTTCAGTTGATACAAAAATGACTGTGCAGATGTGTAAGGACGAAGTTGGTTTGAAGACTGTTCACTACGCTCCAAGCCTAGAAGTAAACAGGAAACAGAACAAGGGCATGTTACATCTCATACCACACAATCCGCACTGGATATCAGGTAACGCGTCATTCTGGACGGCAGGTGTGCACGGCCACAAGCAGATATATCTACTTGGATATGACTTCAGAGAGTACGGTAAAGATCAGTTAAACAACATATATCAAGGCACCGACTGTTACGGTGAACGTAATGAAGATAAAATATTTGAAGGGTGGTTAAAACAATTTCGAGACATGTTGAAGATGAGACCATATGTGAATTACACAATCGTACACGATAATCCACCAAGTTTCCTAAACCACCTGCAGACGGGAACCGATTTAGGAAATAGTAAAGTAATCAGTTATAAAGAGTTTGAAACTATATTAACACCTTGATAGGTCTAAACCAGCGAGCCTAAATTTATTCTTCCAGGCAAAGAAGTTCTTGTTGTGATTTGAATATGGATCTTGTAACCATGTCATTTGATACAAATGCACCATTTCATGGGCCAGAGTTTCAACAAAGTCCTTCCACGTGGGAAATTTACAGTGTAGTTCTATATAGAACTCCACATCGATGTGATAAGGTATAACCCTCTGATCGAACTTGCCTTTTGGTGTCTTCCTGTTGTCCCAATTGGCCACGCACCTACCCCAGTCCTTATGCAGTTTACGGACACGCAATGGAACAGACGGTAATCTACTGTTGAACAGACCACGATTGAGTATCCTGAACCAATGATACAACTGTTCCTGTGTGGGCTTGAATCCCTTAGTGTTCTTGTATCTGGTAATTGTGTTCTCCAACTGTATCTTCAGTTGTTTCCTCACATTCACGGTCTTGTTTTTCGTTTTTTTCATGGTTGACTGTTTTACCAATTGTGCTATAATATACTAATAATTATCTAAATTACCAGGTATCAAAATGCAGTCACATTTGCCAAAAACCATAAACGAAGCACTCAAAATACTAGCATATAATGATTATTTTTGGCCAGATCACCGTGCGACCCATATAAACCCCCACCCCAAAGACAGAGAAACAGTGAGATCACTGGCAGAGTCTCAGTATGCTTGGACGGAGAAACAGGCACGATTAGCAGTGGTCATCCTTAAGCGTTACCTTTCCAAGTTCCAGGCACACCATATGGATATCAAGTCTTTGCTGGATAATCCAGTCTATGAGGATGACTTCAGGGTGATAAGTTTTGACAAGAGCATAGAGAAATACACAGACGAGGATGGTGTGGACAAGATCGAACTGAGATTCCCATACGACAAGAAGATAATACAACTGATACGTTGCCTCAAGGACAAGCGTGACCTACCAGGCATGTATGCCCTTTACGCCGGAGAGGACAAGAAGTGGACGTTCATCCACACAGATGTGACTGCATACTACCTCACGCTGATAGCGGTGCGTTATGATTTCAAATTCGTCACTCCCGAACTGTTGGACGACTTCGATACCGTAAGGAAACAGATAGTGGGGCACAGACAGCCCACCGCTAGACAAACAGAAGATGGAATAATCATAGACAATGCCCCAGAGTCATTGACTGAACACTGGGCAGAACATATTTCAAGACTGCCTTTGTTACAGCAAGTGGACAGTCTGAAGAATTTTGCGATTTCACCCAAAGGCATATCGGTGTCCTCAAATTCTAAATTGGCCGGTCGCATAGCACACCATTACTATCATAAACTGTGGATCAACTCTGTGGCCTGTACCAAAAAGGAAGTTGTACAAGCATTGATTGAACTGGACGCTTTCCCTTTGCTGATGCCATGCCACAGCGATGTGCATGAGGGACAGGAGATCAGAGAATTCTGGGACTGGCTGAAGATTTT
>Ga0222718_10005086_pt1 | contig 10742 bp, 11 predicted proteins | sample C33_27DmetaG_FD_165045 | JGI IMG/M metagenome (GOLD analysis project Ga0222718, IMG submission 165045) | Estuarine water microbial communities from San Francisco Bay, California, United States - C33_27D | ecosystem: Environmental > Aquatic > Marine > Unclassified | place: USA: California... | reverse complement strand
TTTTTGAATTAGATGGGCGGTGTGTTTTTCTACAAAAGTAAAATTTTCAGGTTCTTCGTCACCATTACACAAATATTTTCGAAGATTCTCTCTTAATAACGAATTCTTATAAAGATCTGGTGATACTGTATTATTAATCTTATAAGGAAATCCTAAAAATAGATTCAGACAATCTTTATAATTAGATAAAATTTTATCATCTGAATGTAAATGAGGTAAAAATACTGGTCTACTATAAGTTTTTAACTTATTTGTAACCATCATGTTTTCTACTATAGGTTCGAATCCAGTCCCTGCCAATTTTTTAAAAATATACTGATTAGGAGGTTTTAGTTTTTTATTTTCAGACCCACCTGCTTCTTTATATTCTTGTAGTTCTTTCTTATATTTTTCGTTAATGTATCTAATTTCAATGTTTAAGAACCCAGACGATTGACTTAATTTTCTAAATTTGTTTTGTTTATATAATTCTATTGTTTGCTTACTATTAGGACAAAAATATTTATCCTTACAAAATATAGAATTATCTCCACCATTGGAGATATTACAAATTACATTATTAACTATTCCTTCTATATATTTGTGCGTGTAAGAATATTTTTTACTTAAATTGTGTAATGTTGGCATTTCACTGATGTAAGATATAGGATAATCACATGATTGTTCTAATTTTAATGCACGTGATAGATTTTTTTCGTACTTTAACATTGACAGTTTTTCGTTAAATTGATTTATTTCGTCCTTAAAAATTTCTTTGTATTTTTTATTTTCTCTTGCTAAAAAGTGAAGAGAATTAATTGTAAAATCTGTCATGTCTTCGGCACTGTTGTATAGATCATTATAATATTTATCGAAATCTATAGTGTCACAATTTCTATAATATTCAAAAACAAGTTTGTAAAGATATTTTGCAGTAAATTCAGACTCACAACATCTAAATATAGTTGTTACGAATTTCCACCAACGACCGTAATTTATTTTATTTTTTACTTCATTATCACACAAAATACTCTCTTCATTAGCAACATTTTCAAGAATAAGTTCTACTAAAGTTTTGACTGTTTCATCTGTCGTTTTAACGTCTATTTGGATCTTATCAATCATTTGTTTTGTCTCCTTTTCTTCTTCAGTTTCAATCTTCTCAAAAATTGGATATAACTTTTCATTACCCTCTAAATAACAAGAAAAGAACATTTTTCGATTACAAGTTTCATTATAAATTGTGTGTTTGTCGTATCTATAACTAAATCTGTGTTCTTGTCCAATTTTGTGATGTCCAAGCATTCGAATTAAACGATTTCTAGAATATATAGCCTCATCTATCCTCACTTTATAAATACCGTTACAGTACATTTGAAAATCTTTTGCATGTTTCTTAAGATGAGAGATATCATTGAACTTATAACCGTTTCGAATGATAAAGTGGAAACTAATTTTCTCATTTTTTGGATCGTCTGTCTTTTTAATCAGGAAATGATTAAATGATAGTGGTACATCTGGGTATTTTTCTGATTGGAAATCTAATCTGGCATCGATGAATTCCTGTACAATTTCTTCATCGGTTGCTGGGTCACCGTTAGAATTTTGATAGGTAGCCTTCGAATAATCCCCATCAATGTCGTATATTTCTATCAATTGCTCTCCCCCCTTCAAAGTCTCGTAACAACATTTTTCGTTTAGACTTTTCTCGAATTCGAAAAAATCTTCAATTGTTTTAAAAGCACCGTATTGTTTTGAAGATTTCTTTTCACCATCACTATCGTACGTAAAATCTTGAGCAACAAAAAATTTACAGTCAGAGTTTTCAGTAAAAGATTTTTCTTGGGATTTTTTTCCTTTGTAAAATCTTGTCATTTTATTTATACACAACATTTTTTTAAATCTTTTTTATTTTTATTTTTCAAATTTTTGAAAAATAAAATTTTTGTTTTTATTATTCATTCACTCACTCACTCTTCTTTCTAGGTCGTCCTCTTGGTCTATAAGTACCATCTTCTTTTTTCTTTTGTCGTTGTTTTTCCAAATATTCTGCTCGACGTCTCTTCTTATGAGATTCTGATACTTTTGGACGACCTCGCTTTAATACCACATTAGTTCCGTGACGAAGTACTCGTTGTTTAACACGAAAAAATTCCTTTAGTTTCTCCTTCGTTGTATCATCCAATGACTGAAAATAATCCTTTGTATTTGAAAATTCAGAAACAACTGTCATTTTATTTATACAAATATTTTTTTAAATCAAAATTTGTTTTTTATTATCTACAAAATTTAAAATAATGTTTTTTAATGTGGTCTCTAAATTTATTTTATTTGGCAAATCTGTAATTTCATTTTTCTCACAAAATTGATATTTTGACCTGAAAAAATTCCCTGTAAAATCAAAAAAGGCCAGTGGCCTTTCTTAAAATCAAAAAATCAACCTCCAACGCCTTCGGGATGAAAAGTGGCGTTTTTTTGAAAATCAAAAACAATTGGAGAAAATAAATTTGGAAAAAAATAATTTTCAAAAAAAATAAAAAATTTGTTAAAAAAGCCATTTTCTAGGCCACTACTTTTTAACTACAATACAGGTTTAAAATATTCTATTATTTTAGAGTTTTTATTAAAAATAATATTTTAAAATATAATTATACTGTATTGTACTTAAAAAACAGTGGCTTATAAAAAAAGCCACTGCAAAAAAAAATGGCTTTTGTGGCCTATAAATCATCTATTTAATGTATTTGAAAACTTGCAACAAATATAATAACATTATTTAAAAAATATATCTTTTTATTATAAACAGATGAATAAGTTAAAACCAAGTTTAAGACAACTTTTTTATTATAATCCTATTACTGATTGTTATATAAGGCATAATGATAATAAACTAACTTCTAACTACAGTACTGAATTTTTATATGTATTTCAAACACAATACGGTGAATTTAATGAAAATGATTATAAAGTAGTAGGTTATAATATTAAAAATGAATCTGATGCTCTTTTTGATGGTTATGTAGACAATCCAAATGAAGGGAGTATATGTTGTTGTACTCATCCAATCAAAAATTTTTATTATATCCAAAATATAAAACATAATCAAACTTGGCTAGTAGGTAGCGAATGTGTTAAAAAAGTAAGTTATTATTTATATCAACAGACACTAAAATATAAAAAACAACATGAAAGGATGGCTGAAGGTAGGATATGTGGTTATTGTGAGAATGTTTTAATTGATTTACGTAAAAAAATTCAGAAAAAAGGTTATTGTGATATAAACTGTTATAGAAAATCTCAGTATAAAATAAATTTTGGTATACACAAAGGGAAAATACTTAACGAGTTTGTATATACAAAAAAAGGTTTTGATTATATTCAATGGGTAAAATCAGTATTAAAAAAAGACAGAAATGCTTTTGGACAGTACCCATTATTTTTAGAGATAATTGAAGAAATTGAACTAGAATTAATTGTATAAAAAATCGCTTGATCGCTGAGCCGGCATAAAAAAAAAGATTTAATTTTTTTATACTTTTAAAATATTTAAAAAATTAAGCGAAATCAACTTTTATAACACCATTTTCAGTCCAAAACGACCATTTGGGATTACCATCCCCAGAGTATAACCTTATCATTCCTGTCTTTTCTTCTTGATCTTTACATTCTTCATCCAAAAAAATATATCCGCTATCATTGAAACGAGAATTTGTTATTTCATATATTTCTTTGGCTGATAAATGTTTATATCCACCCATAAATTGATCTGTTCGATAAAATTCATTATCTATACAGTATTTAGCAAGTCTTTTAAGAATATCATCGATGTCCTTATTATCACTACTGTTTTCAAAGTGATAATTTGACCTGAAATGCTGTCTTGAAATTTGCCTCTTAAACTTTTTCCCACAATTACAAGTATATTTTTCAGTATTTTGTGAAGACATTTTTTTTAAAATTTTAAACTAATTTTAAAAATCAATTTTTTTTAAAAAGATGTATAAAAAAGGTATAAAAAAAAAATTGAATTTTCAATTCAACTCTGTGCCAAAAGAGTAGGATGTCTCAACAACAACCTCTGTGTGAATATCCTGAATGCTCTTGTAGAGCAACATCAGCACTAGTATTTAATGGTGAAATGATTGATTGGATTGATTACTGTGGTAAACACTTTAAACAAATGTTTTCTGCTATAGATCCTGATGATTGTTGGGATGAAGAAACAGGAGATTTTGTGTATCTTTGTCAAGAATGTCGAATAGGTTTATGCTGTGATGACTTACGTTTTAAAAACGGTAAGTGTGAATCTTGTAATGAGAGTGACGAATAAGCAGAAAATAAGTTAATGGACTCAGATGAAAAGAAAGAATAAAAAAGAATAAAAAGTATATTTTGAAATCTTTTTTAAGTATATAAAAAAGATTTTTATTTGAAAAACACAAGACTATATCTGGTACCTTCAAATGGTTCTGATCTGTGTGGAATTTTTGACCCGTTAAATACCAAACTGTGTGTTTTAATACTAAATTTTTTCTCGTCAGGAAGATATAAAACGGTCTGACCACCGGTATAATTACCTAAACCAACTAAAAGGCTTACACCAGCGTTCTCGGCGTCTAAATGCTTCTTAGAGATTGTGTTCCTATTAACGTATACAGAGTTAAATTCAAATTCTGGGTAATGAGTTTGAATAAATTTTCTAAATAAGGGTAAAATGTGGGGGAACTTTTTAGTGTAACGACTTTCTTGTTTAACTCCTTTGTATTTAGATAGTCCGAAAATAGTTTGTCGAGCATTTCTTTGATTTGTAACGCCAATTTTTGCAGCGTGATAACCTCCTTTCACACCATCAGACCGATAGGTAGTAGGAATAGTTATTTTTTCTAATTCATTATATATCTCATTTAAAATATTTTTATCTTGTTCAGATAATTCAATTCTTAAATAATCCATTTATATATAATCCAACATTTTATTTATATTTATGATTTTATTTTTATTGTGTAATAATAAATGAGGGTATTAGAATTATTTTCTGGTACCGGTTCTATAGCAAAAGTCTGTTCAGAGAGAAATTGGGATGTTGTCTCTTTAGATAGAGACATGAAGGCGGATATACAAGAAGATATTATGACGTGGGATTATAAGAAAGATTATAAACCTGGTGATTTTGATATCATTACTGCAAGTCCAGTTTGTCTTTACTGGTCTAGTGCCAGAGCATCTAACATCGGACGTAAAATTAAAGCCCACGGAGATAAAATCTTTACTAAAGAACTTTTTCTAGAAGATATAGATAAATACGGAAAACCAATGGTAGATAAGGTAAGGGAGATAATAGATTATTTTAAGCCAAAGTACTGGTGGATCGAGAACCCACAGACTGGAAGAATGAAATCCTATATTACAGATTTACCCTACTACGACGTTGATTACTGTAAATATTCAGATTGGGGGTATAGAAAGAGAACTAGATTCTGGACGAATATCAAAAATTTTGAACCAAAGACATGTAAAAAAGATTGTGGATATTATATAAAAGGAGGACACACTAACAGTCTTGGAGTATATAAAAATCAACCTTCAAAGTATCAAAAATATCGTATTCCTTTTAAAATAATCCGCGGTTTATTTGATTGTTGTGAGTAAAGATTTTTTTTCTTTCGTATAAATAAATGAATCGTTCAGAATTAAAGAAAAAGAAAATCCCTGAATTAAAAGAAATGTTAAAACAAGCAGGGAAACCAATCTCCGGAAATAAAGATGTCTTAATAGACCGTCTTGTTGAACCAGACCAAGAGGTTATTCATCTGACAGGATCAAAAAGTAAGAAGTTGAAACTAGGAAATCTAATTATAAATATCCACAATTCACTTGGAGGGGTCCCAGACCATCCCTACGTTCGTTCAGTGGCTAAACAAGCAGATATGCTACCAGAAGAGAAGAAACACGAGGTAGTTAGTAAACTGAAACCGCATATAACAAAAGCGGTAAAACATCCAGTGGTCCAAACTACCAAGCCTATCCAGAAAGTGGCTCCACAACAAATATCTGCTAAATCTCAAAAACTCAAAGATAAAGTAGAATCTGAGTTAAAACAGATTAAGAAATCAGGAGGAATGAATACAGAGTTTAAAAAATCTTTAGAGGCGCTATTTGGAAAAAGATAATTTTTTTTTATTTTTGTTGTCTATAATAAAAAAATGTCAATTAATCAAACGAGAAATGCGACTGGTCTTTCAGAATTAACAAAAATGAATTTAACCGTAAAGGTAAATGGCACTGGTCCAGATAGAATAGTACCTATCGCATTCCAAACGAATGCTAGTTGTGTTGCATTCACTATTACTGCTAATACAACATTCACAGAAAGCGGTAGTTATTATGAGGGTGTTATTCCGACGAACACACCTCTGGCGAACAGAGTACTACCCAAAAATGATATAGTTAATAATAATAGGCGAATCGTAACACTCCCTGGTAATGTAAACGGAGCATTCAGCCACATTCATCTCGAATTAAACGGTTCTAACGGTATTCTTCGCTTCTATAACAACAATGAGGGCGCTTTCACCTCGTTCAGGTTCTATGAAGGTGCCCAGGCCGTCTACATGCTATAAATAAAATTGAAATTAAATTTAAAAATAAGAATTGTATAATAAATGTCTAATTTACCAGAGGAAAAAGCAGATATTCGGTGTAATAGATGTAAGTGTTACAGGTACCCGAGTGAGTTCCTTAATGACAAGGGAAGACAGATGAAGACTTGTAAAAAATGTCGAGACAGCGGAGCCAAGGCGCGTGCCAAGAATAAGTGCCCCCACGGCAAACAGAAAGCGCAGTGTGTGGAATGTCGTGGTAGTCAAATCTGCGAACATCTTAAACGAAAAAGTGTCTGTAAAGAATGTAAAAAAAGTAAAGATGAAGAAAAAGTAGAATAATTTTTTTATACTTTGTTCCAGTATAAAAAAAATTGAATTTAAAATGAAAAAGTATTAGAAAAGTAAAATGTCGATCAGTGACCGTGTTGATGATGTTAATATTAGGGATGTGTTCCAAGAATGTTATTCTACCATTCGTGATTTAATCGTGAATCGTAAGCCTGGTAAGAAGTTGACTAATGCTTTCTGTGGAATGGGGAAATCATCACTTATATACAAGACTGTTCTTACGTGTGTTAAAGAGAAGGTTGATTTGAATCTTGTAGTAGCCCCATCAATTCCTCTTATTACACAGTTCAATCGTGAATATATGTCTCGAGTCAATGGAGCCAATTTGTTCAACCAACTGAATGTGTGTTCCAGGAACGAAATTGATGAGAAAGAATTTGGACAATTTGACTTCACAACAGATCCGACCGCTATTAAACTTTTCCTTACAAGGATGACTGGTGCCAAGGTTGTCTGCTGTACCTATCAGTCTTTACAAAATTTTATTTCTTGTATGCCTGAAGGAATGAAAGTTGATGTTGTCCAGTTTGATGAAGCACATCACACATCATCGAAACTACAGAAATACTGTATTTTTTCTGAACCTTTTTACAATTTGGGTCTGTTTTATACAGCGACACCTTGTCCAAAGATTGAACACGAGATAGCACACAAAAGGATGGAGAGAATTTGTTTTGCTCCTTACTGGGTAGGAGTTGAAAAAGGATATCTTAAAAATATTGAGGTACGCATCGATATTAATAAAAAGAAACCTATTAGAGAAACACGTAAAGGGAGGAACACCAAGTTATATCAAAGCATTTCTCGTGCTATCCTCTCAACAGGTAACAACAAAGTCATGTCTTTTCATCGTTTTGTCAACGGACAGAAAAAATTTCCTGGTATAACTAGTGTTAACGGGTTTTACGATCCTCAATCATTTAAGAATGTTTTTGAGTCAATTCAGAGAACAGAATTTCCTCACTTGGCAAATAAATACAAAGAAATCAGAATGTTTAAGTGTACAGCAGACGATACTAAAAAAATCAAAAAAATCAACTCAGAAGAAAACTCAGAAGAAAAAAGTCAAAGGGACATAATTGTGGATGAATTTCAGGAGACACCTGACGATGTGGTGTGTCTTCTGGCGAGTTGCGCAACGATTGGAGAAGGAGTTGATACAAAGAATGCTAACATGTGTGTTTTTGCTGATCCTAAGGGTAGTTGGATGACTATTATACAGAATATCGGAAGAATTGTTAGAATATCAGATCGTTGTAAGAATTTTGTGGGTACAGTGTTGATTCCAATTCTAATTGACCAAGAACCTTATAAAGAGTGTAAAGATAATGTAGAACGAGATGAATACCTACGTGAGCAGTTGAACAGAAATCAAGATTACAGTATGATTATGAATGTTCTAAGTGCGTTGAAACAGTCTAATGAAGACGATTTCGATTTGTGCTTATTTTATCCCAAGAATAAAAAGACCACACTTCCTCCGTCACAGACTAACACAAGTGGTGGAACAAACACAAGTTCTGAAGCAAGTGCTGAGACAAAAACAGAGACAGAGACAAGTGCTGAAACCAGTTCTGAAACAAAAACAGAGACAGACACAAGTTCTGAAGCAAGTGCTGAGACAAAAACAGAGACAAGTCCTGAAACCAGTGCTGAGACAAAAACAGATACAGACACGAATACAAGTCCTGAAACAAGTCCTGAAACAAAAACAGAGACAAGTGCTGAGACAAAAACAAACACAGGTGGTAGTTCTGATACAGGTGGTAGGCCTAAACCTACAATTAAAATTAAAATGAATAAAGAGTTTAGAGTGTTGTGGGGGATCAAAGACAACCAAGATGACCAATTTCTTGAGAATGCTATCACATCTGCTGTGATTGATTGTGCTATTGAGAGAGATAAATCTCTTGATGACAAGTGGGAAGAAAATATGCAACGAGTTTTAGAATATAAGGATAATACAGGTGGAATACCTGCTGTTAGAGATGGAGAAAATTTTGGAATATTTTTAAATACTCAAAAATATATTTACAGAAATTTCAAGAAAAATTTAAAAGGTCCTAAAATGCCAGAATCACGAGTTGATAAGTTTGAAGAATACTGTAAAGAGTTAGAGATAGATTTAGATGAATATTTGAAAGAAGAAAATGTTCGAAAATCTTTTGAAGAAAGAAAACAAGAATGTATAGAGATGATGAAGAAATTAAAAGGTAAAAAACCAAATAGCCGTTCAAAAGACCCTAAAGAAAGCACTATAGGAAGGTGGATAGGTGCCCAACTTTTAAAATTTGATAAACTTAAACCAGAAGAGAGAAAATTTATAGAACAATTTAAATCACAAGATAAAGAAGACAAGTGGGAAAAACAGATGCAACAACTTGTAGAATATAAGAAGAAGAAAGGTGGATTACCTTCTTTAAAAGAAAATAATTATGCTAGAACTTTTTTAAATTCACAAAAATGTAAATACAAAAGTTTTAAGAAAAATTTGAAATTTGAGAAAATGCCAGAATCACGAGTTGTTAAGTTTGAAGAATACTGTAAAGAGTTAGAGATAGATTTAGATGAATATTTGAACGAAGAAAAAACAGAAGGTAAATACAAGTGCGTTTGTGGTAGTTTTATGACAAATTATCCAAGCGTAATCGAGAGTCACAAAAAATCAAAAAAACACATAGACTACATAACTAAAAACAAACCTGAACCAAAGGTTGAGAATCCTTCTAGAGAATATTTGAAAGAAGAAAAAACAGAAGGTAAATACAAGTGCGTTTGTGGTAGTTTAATAGTAAATACAACAAGCAAAATCAACCAACACAAAAAGACAAAAAAACACATAGACTACATAACTAAAAACAAACCTGAGCCAAAGGTTGAGAATCCTTCTAGAGAATATTTGAACGAAGAAAAAACAGAAGGTAAATACAAGTGCGTTTGTGGTAGTTTTATGACAAATTATCCAAGCGTAATCAACCAACACAAAAAATCAAAAAAACACATAAACTACATAACTAAAAACAAACCTGAACCAAAGGTTGAGAATCCTTCTAGAGAATATTTGATAGATCAAATTCGTAGTATAACTAACACTAATAATTCTTATACTGATTGGAGTGAAGATGAATTAAACAGTCGTCTCGAAGCCTTGGAATTAGAGGATTGGTAAGATTTTATATACTTGAATTACAGTATAAAAAATCACTTTAGAAACGTTACAAATGATACCCCCTTAGAAAAAAAAATTGATTTTGTAAAATGAATTTTGTTAAACAAATAAACATGTCGGCCAATGAAAACAAAAAAGATATTACAAGTGAACTAATGAGTATTATTGATGAAAACAAAGAAGGACTCCAAGAAGGTCTTTATCTGAAACTTTGTAATACTCTTAAGAAAAAGCATGAAGAAGAAAAGGAAGAAGAAAAGAAAGAAGAAAGTTTTTATAATATTGATTATGTATTTACATGTCCTGAGCCGATGGGTGAGAGAACTCATAAGATGAATATAAAGAAAAGTAAAACAATTGTGAAACTCAGTCATGAGAATTACGAAAAAATATTATTGGATATAAAGCGAGATTGTTTTTATTATCCAAGTTGTGGCACCTTGTGTAATATTCTTGATAATAAATTTTATCATTACGGTTATACGTGTTACGATTGTGAGGAATGTTCTCCAGCAACACTTACTAAAAGTTTCGCTGTATTTCGAATCAATCCAGCCTAACTTTGTGATTTTCTATACTTGAATTACAGTATAAAAAATCATTTTAGAAACGTTTCTAAGGTACTAACCGCCAATTATTTTATT
>Ga0222718_10005084_pt1 | contig 10743 bp, 11 predicted proteins | sample C33_27DmetaG_FD_165045 | JGI IMG/M metagenome (GOLD analysis project Ga0222718, IMG submission 165045) | Estuarine water microbial communities from San Francisco Bay, California, United States - C33_27D | ecosystem: Environmental > Aquatic > Marine > Unclassified | place: USA: California... | reverse complement strand
CATCATCATTAAATTGAATTCTGGGTCTTTGATTTGACATAGTACAATTTTTACAATAGACTACTTTTTCATCTATGTCTATTGTTCTTAAATTGTTAAAATGAATTTTATCTCTTGATTTATTCACATTTTATCCAATTTCTTTATGTTAATTAATTTACTTTTTTAATTCTTAGTTTTACAAATTTGTAACTTGTTGCCTTAATTTCCATTCATCATTTTGTTTTGTCCATATTAATGGTCGTCTAAATTTATCAAAGACAGAGTTTAATTCATTCATATTCATTTCCATATATTCTAGAAATAAATCTAAATGATCTGATGGGAATTCATCATCATATTTTCTAACTAGTTCTACGCCTTCATCTCTTGTAATTAATCCTTGTCTAACTTGATGTGCTGAATCTGACGTTGCTCTCCCAATTCCTTGTTTAATGAACATAAGATAATAATGGAATCCATCTAATTTATCATCTAAACTAGCAAATGTCGTATATGTTCCTTCACTTCTTTTTGGATTGTCCTTAAAACCACAAAACTTTTTTGCTATTTCATGATGATGTTCTGGTTTCCAATTTTTGTAATGTGCAAAAAAGTATTCATTGATATTCAATTCTTCTAATTCTTTTCTTGTTGGTGGCATATACAATTTTAGATCTTTTAATTCAATTTCATCTGGTAACCAATTTTCTTTTGGTAATTTTGATGCTGCATTAGGTGTTGGTAATCCTAGTACTTTATTTTTAGGGTCTGCAGTAGAAATTTTTAATTTGGGTTCATTGTATTCTTCTAAACTTCCACCATATTCCAAATCTCCATTTTCTCCATACATAATAAATGGAATTTGAAATTTTACAGCACATTGGATTGGAATGTTTACTTGTCCATATGCAAATGGAATGAAATTATCTCCCATTTCTATCAAGGTTGCTTTACATAATTTTCTATGAATTACACCATTTGGCGTAAATACAATATTGTCCATTCCTGAATATGACATATTGAATAAATTTTCTTGTCCAATAGCTGTTGGAATTGTTGGTGCAAAAGTTACTGTTAGTGGATTCATTCCATATTTGGTTTTCAGTTCATAACTAACGAAACTACTATCTTTACCTCCGCTTGATGGAACAATTACATCCCATGATCCATCTTCTTTTCTATGCTTGTCACATAATTCTTCTAATTCTTTTTCACGTTTATCCCAATCTATGTAATTTGTTTTATAATCATGATAAACACATGCTGAACAAACACCATCATCATTAAATTGAATTCTGGGTCTTTGATTTGACATAGTACAATTTTTACAATAGACTACTTTTTCATCTCTGTTAATTGATTTTAAATCATGAAATATTTCTGGAATTTTGTTCTTTTCCATTTCTTAACATGAAAGATTCTTTCCAATTATTTATATTCATAGATTTTTAATAATATCTTCAAATTTGATTAATTTACTCATGTTTGTTTAAATTTAATCTCTAATACTTCTAATTAATTCAAATGATTCTGCATTTTTTAAATTAGATTCCATACCTCTATGCAAAGACAAAGTTTCAATTGATTGAATTGAACGTGGATGTGGAAATTTTTCAATTTCTGATTTATAACATTTAAACGCTTTAATTTTAAATGAAATTTCTTTACTAATATCTTCATACACAGTGGGAAAAAATGGTTTTTTTACAACTCCTGGAATTTCATAAGAAAAAATATTCTTTACTTTAGATGAATGTGGACGAGTTGCAATTAAAGTAGATTCAAAAACAATTTGGTGATCTTTATGTAAATCATTTTTTGGAGTGGTGTACACAATTTCTGGTTTAATTTTTTTAATAATTTTCTCTAATTTTTGATTTATTTCTAATGATGGAACTGAATCTAATTTCATATCATTAAATTCAAGAAAGTCAAATGTCGAAATACCTAAAATTTTACCTGATTTTATACATGATTCTTTTCTTATTTTTGACATATTTTTCTTTGTATATTGTGCTGAAGCACCTTCAGTAACTACACACAAATGAACTTCATTTTTTTTAGATAGTTTTTTGATTGTGCCACCCATTCCTAAAACTTCATCGTCTGGATGAGCTGCAATAATTAGTACGTTCATAATATTTTTTTTATTTTATCTCTAATAATGTTTTAGAAGAATAATTAAGTTAAATACATTAATTTGAAAAAATTAATGGGATTATGAAAATTGTATATGTAAGTGGTGTAAAATTTGGCCATAGTTTATTAAAAGAAATTTTACAACATGGCATTGATATTTCTGCAGTAATTAGTTATTCTGATTCCAAAAAAGCAGTTTATAGTGATTTTATTTCTTTTGATTCTATTTGTGAGAAATTTGATATTAAAAATATTAAAGTTAATAATATTAATGATTTAGAAAATATTGAAATTCTCAAATCATTAAACCCTGATTTGATTTTAGTAATGGGTTGGTCACAACTATTAAAAAAAGATGTAATTGAAATTCCTAAATTAGGTGTTATTGGTTCTCATCCAACTGAATTACCAAAATATCGTGGTCGAGCACCTATTCCATGGACAATCATAAAAAAATTATCTAAAAGTGCACTAACTTTTTTTTATATCCAAGAAGGTGTTGATGATGGAGATATTTTTGCACAAGAAATTTTTTCAATAAATACAACCGATGATGCAACCTCATTATATGAAAAAATTACTAATTTGGGCAAAAAAATGATTATAAAAAATTTAAGATTATTGGAAAAAAATAAATCAAAACGTAGTAAACAAATTCAATCAGAATTTATTGAAAATTGGCCCAAAAGAACCCCTGATGATGGTTTAATTAATTGGTCAAAATCATATGAAGAAATTCATCTTTTGATAAAAGCTACTACTCATCCTTATCCAGGTGCTTTCACATTTTTTAAAAATCATAAAATTATTATTTGGAAATCAAATTTCATCAAAACAAAAATTAGTCATCCTGGAAAAATATTGGATGTTACTTCAAAATATATTGTTGTTGGTTGTTTAAATGGAAAAATAAAAATTCTTGATGCAGAATTATCAAATGGAAATTCTGTATTATTGGATAGTATATTTACCAAGAATGATATAGGCTCATTTATGGACATTAAAAAAATATAATAATTTTGCAAAGTACTTAAAAATTCTAAAATTACACATTATATTTTCACATTTTAAATAATCCATTAATTCAATTATTTTATGAATAAAATAAAAAATGGACTCAAAAATTCTACATATCTAATTGCTGAGGCTGGAATTAATCATAATGGAGATATAAAAATTGCTAAAAAAATGATTGAATCTGCTGCTATAAGTGGTGCAAATGGAATTAAATTTCAAACCATTAATCCTGATGAATTATTTTCAAAAAATATTAATTCTGAATTATATGAGCTTTCAAAAGATTGGATTTTAACAAAAAAAGATCACTTAGAATTACAAAAACATTCTAAAAAAAATAAAATTGATTTTTTTTCTACTCCATTTGGATTCAAGTCTGCAAAACTACTTCAAGAAATAAAAGTACCAATTATTAAAATTGCATCTGGTGAAATAACTAATCACGATTTGATAAAATATTTATCTAAAATGAAAATTCCTATGTTGGTTTCCACTGGTATGACTACTATTTCAGAAATTGCAGAAGTCGTTGAATTAATAAAACAATATGATTGTCCATTTACCTTATTACATTGTGTTTCAAGTTATCCTACCTTGGCAAAAGATGCAAATCTTTCTACTATACAATATTTAAAAAATACATTTAATGTACCTGTAGGTTTTTCAGATCATACAACTGGTATTGAAGTAAGTTTAGCTGCAGTTGCTTTGGGCGCATCTGTTATTGAAAAACATTTTACTCTTGATAAAAATATGCCTGGCCCTGATCAAACACTTTCATTAAATCCTTCTGAATTTTTGCAACTTTCTAAGAAAACAAGATTAATAGAAAAATCATTGGGAACACCACGTTCAAACGTCATTAAATCTGAAATTAGATTTAGAGAAAATATGAGAAAAAGTCTAGGGGTCAAATCTGATGTGATTCCTGGAACTGTGCTTAAACATTCTATGATTTCTTTATTTAGACCTGGAATAGGCATACCGCCAAATATGATAAATAATATTATTGGAAGAACAGTAAAAAAACCCATTAAGGCTGGAACCCTTTTGAGTTGGGATGATTTCTAAAATTAAGAATCCCTTGACTAAAAAAACTGATAATTTAGAGTTGAATTCAAAACAAATTGCTATTAGATGTTTGACTGTTCCTGAAAAAGGATTTGGAAATTTTAACAGATGCTTAAATGTTGCAAAATCTCTTAGGGAAAAAGGAATTCAAATATTTTTTTTAGTAGATTATAACAAATCTATTTCTAAAATTCTTAAAAAAAATAATTTTGATTATGTATCAAAAAATAAATTTCAACATAACTCCAAATTTATCTTAAATTTTCTTAATGAAAAAAAAATTGATAATATTATTATTGATATGAGAGAGAAAGGTGAAATTATTTCTAAATTATTATTTGAAAAAAATTTTAAATCTATCTTATTTGACGATGCCTGGTGCAAAAATGTCTATTCTGATATTTTATTTAATGGAACAAATGTAAAAGATTATCATAAATATAAAAAAATTAATAAAAATTCAAAATTATTTTTAGGCACAAAATATTGGATTATTAATAAAAATTTTTTACTTTTTTCAAAAAAAGTTTCCGATATTAAAGAAAGAAAAAAATACCGTGTTGTTATTTCTATGGGAGGATCTGATCCTCACAATTTAACACAAAATGTTGTTGATTCAATAAAATCTATTAAAATTCTAAACATTGCCATTATAGTTGGACCATTTTTTAATAATTTAGTTGAATTAAAAAATAAAATTAAATCTTATAGGAATATTAAATTAATTAATTCTACAGAAGAAATTTGGAAAGATTTTTCTACAGCTGATATTGCTATTACAAATGGAGGTAATACTCTGTTTGAATTATGTGCTTTATCAATTCCAACAATTTCAATTCCAGCATTTAAACATGAAGTAAAATATTCTGAAGAATTTATGAATCAAAAATTCTCTATTAATCTTGGTTTGAAACAAATTAATCAAAAAAAAATTCAATTCACTTTACTAAATTTATTAGAAAATACGTCAATTCGTAAAAAAATGTTCTATAGTGGAAAAAATATTGTAGATGGAAAAGGATTAAGTCGAGTACAAAAAATAATTTTAAATTCATTAAACTAAATCTTTTTTAAATAACTCTGATGATTTAATTCAATTATGAAAAAATGGAAAAAACCAATAATCAAGCATGGAAAAATGACTAAATACAATTACATTGTTCAATATCCTGAAAATCTAAAACTTGGAAAAAATTTTGATATTGGTGAATTTACTTATATTAACAGCGAATTTTGTGTAGAAATTCAAGATAATGTCCAAATTGGTTCTCATTGTTCAATTTATTCAAATTCCACAATTGATGAAAAAAGCGGTCCAGTCAAATTAGGAAATAATTGTAAAATTGGCAGTCATAGTACAATAATGCCAAATGTTTCAATTGGGGAGAATTCTATTGTTGCAGCATATTCTTTTGTAAACAAAAATATTCCTAAAAATCAAATTTGGTCTGGAATCCCTGCTAAACTAAAGAAGAAAATTACTTAGTTCATACTAATTTTCAAATTAAATCCAAAATTATAAAATCTAGTAAAATTGTTAATTCATATTATGAATCTGGCAATTAATGGAGGAACAAAATTACGTTCACATCCGTTTCCTAAACATCCAATAATTGGTGAAGAAGAAAAAAGACAAGTTTTAGACGTATTGGACAGTGGTAACATTTCTACCTTTATTGCTAGTCCTGGAGAAAATTTTCTTGGAGGCAAAAAAATTAAGGAATTTGAAGAGAAATTTTCTAGAAAAATCGGAACAAAATTTGGTGTAGCCTTTAATTCTGCATCATCTGCTTTACATGCTGCTGTGGTATCTGTAGGTGTGAATCCTGGAGAAGAAGTAATTGTGCCTCCAACAACCTTTACTTCTACTGCAACATCTTCATTAATGCATAACGCAATCCCAGTTTTTTGTGATGTAAAATCTGACACATATTGTATGGATCCTAATAAAATTGAAAAATTAATCAGTCCCCTTTCAAAGGCAATTATTCCAGTTCATCTTTTTGGTCATTCATGTGATATGGATGAAATTTTAGAAATTTCTAAAAAACATAATTTAAAAATTATTGAAGATTGTGCTCAATCCATTGATGGTAAATATAAAAATAAAACATTGGGAACAATGGGTGATTGTAGTATTTTTTCATTTCAAGAATCCAAGGCAATTATGACTGGAGAAGGTGGTATACTTCTAACTAATGATGAAGATATTGCAAATGTTGCTAGAATGGTAAGAAATCATGGGGAAGTTGTTTTGCCTACAATGAAACAACGTACCTATAAAACTGAATTTTTAGGTTGGGGTTATAGAATGACTGAACTAGAAGCTGCAATTGGTATTGCTCAAATCGATAAATTAGATTCATTAAATGCACAGAGAATTGAATTGGGAACTTATCTATCTGAAGAAATCAATAAAATTGATGGTCTCAAACATGTAAAATATGATCATGTTAAACATGTCTATTGGATGTTTGGATTTACATTTGATGAAAAAGTTATTGGAATATCTAGAAATATTTTTTGTGATGCTTTAAAGGCAGAAGGAATACCAATTTTTGCAGGTTATGTTGAACCATTACATCTTAATCCCATTTATACTGAAAAACGAGCCTATGCATTCAAACATTATACTGGTAACGTAGAATATGGTAAAGGAGTTTGTCCTGTTGCAGAAAAACTCCATGAAACTGATTTAATTAATACTATTATTTGTAGACCCCCTGCAACATTAGACGATATGAAAGATATTGTTTTGGCAATTCATAAGATTATTGAAAATAAAAATGAGTTAATTTAAAAAATTATTAGATAAATTAGTCATAAAAAAGAATTAAATGCTAAATTATTTCTATGTAGTTTAGTGGCCGAAAAATTCTTTTTAAAAAATAAAAATTATTTTTTACGTGATTCAAGTTCTGATGATCAATTATTTATTTATAATTTGGTTTCTGAATTTTTAAAAACTGATCTCTCAGTAACTTTTTTATCAATGCCCTCTGTTGAAGAATTTTTTAAAAATAAAATTAAAAGATATATAATTTCAGATGGAAAGGAATCATTAGGATTTGTTCAAATCTTAGAAAATAATGAAGTAGGCTATTTTTTAGATAAAAAATTTCAAAATAAAGGAATTGGAACTGAATGTGTTGAATTACTAATGAAAATAAATCCTCGAAAACGATTTTTTGCAACTATAAATGATAAAAACAAATTTTCAAAAAAATTAATTAAAAAACTTGGTTTTAAACCAAAAGCAACAATTTATGAAAAAATTATTGATTAGTAAATTCTTCTTTTAAAGAATTAAAATCGTTTATGCCTATTTTGGCTGAATATTTTTCATTTATTTTCTTGATTTCTGGATTTTCCTCTAATAAATTTAAAATTTCATTCATTCCAAAAAACTCATTTTTTGAAAATAATTTATTATAAATAATTTTTACAAATTCTAAATCTTCTTTATAATCAACGGTCCATCTTAGTTTTGAGAGATCTGAATTATTTTTTAAATTAATTATAGAAAATTTTTCTTTATTCTCTATCATAAATCTATAAAAGAACTCTCTCCAAAAATCTCCATTTAATGTATTCCACAAATTTTCAATAGTCTTAAAATTAAATATTGCATATTGCATGCCTTCTGGAAAAGATTCTTCTACACAATTTGTAACTAAATCTGGTTTTTCCTTTGATGTTAGAAATTCATTTATTCCATTTTCAATCATATTTATGTCAATTAGAGGTGAATCTGCATTAATTTTTAAAATTATATCGCAATCAAATTTTTTTCCAGTTTTGTAAATTCTATCTATTAAATCAACTTCACTCCCTGCAAAATATTTAATTTTTTCCTTTTTTGCAAATTCGATTAATGGTATATCTGATAACTTGGAAGTAGTTGAAATAACTATTTCTGAAATTAATGAAATTTTTTGTAGTCTATTGTGAATATGCCAGATTAGTGGTTTTCCTTCAATATCTGCAAGTACTTTACCTGGTAATCTACTTGAACCCATTCGTGCTTGTATTACCGCAATAATTTTTTCCATATCTATTTTGAATCAATTTTAAAATGATTGCTTGGCAACGGTAATTTAATTTCTTTTTTATTATTAAAAGATTTAATCGATGCAACAATTGCTTCTAAAGATTTTAATCCGTCATTTCCACTAGATGATGTTTTTTTATTTAATTTTATTGAATTCACAAGATCTTTTAATCCTCTTTGAATTGGTGTTTCACAAATACTTTCTTTGATGATAATTTCTTTTTCTAAGATTTTATATACATATGATTTTTTTGAAATTTTTGAAAACCTTGCTTCATTTTTAATCAAATCTATTTTTATTACTCCTTTCATACCGTAAATTTCTATGTCAAATTTTGCATAATTAGTATAATCTAGTGAATTCACTCTACAAATTGTTGAATTAAGAAATTTAATTTTGATATCTAAATTAGGATCTTTTGTATTTTGTGATTTTTTTGGAGCATGCTCACTACTAATATTTTTAATTTCTCCAAATAACATTCTCAATAAATCAAACATATGAGAACCTGTATTTGCTATTCCTGCACCATAAAATACATTTACAATTTGAATTTTGCCAATTTCCCCTTTTTCTAAAATTTTTTTGATTTTTGGATACAATGGATGAAATCTCCTTTGATGATCAATTTGCAATTTAATTTTATTTTTTTTACAAATCTCAATAATTTTTTTAGCATCATTAATTGAGTCACTAATTGGTTTTTCTAGAAAAATTCCTTTCACACCTGAATTTGCTGCTTCTTCTACGATTTTTAGATGTGTAGAGACTAATGTGCAGATTGACACACAATCTAATTTCTCATTTTTAAATAATTCACTAGTGTTGGTGTATGTTTTTGAAATTTTATACTTTTTAGCATATTTTTCTAATTTTTTTTTATCGATGTCACATAATGCGACTAAATTAGTTTGAGAATTTTTAAAATATGATCCAGCATGTGTTTTTATTAAATTACTCTGATTGTCATCAAATCCACACCCAATTCTTCCACATCCTATAACAGCACACTTTAATTTTTTCATAATTTTTCAAGTTTATTTTTAATCAAATCTATACTCAAAACAGGAGTTGGATCTACATTTTTTAAAATTGCAAGATATATTGTACAATAATCTAAAATGTAAATTAATTGGATTATTTTACTTAGTATATTACCATTATTTGATTTTACTTCATAAAATGGAATTTCTCTTTCTAGAAAAATTTCTTTTATTATTGTCCATCTTTCTTTAGTTTTGATATAATCATCTTCACCTTCAATCAAAACAGGTTGTAACGTTGAATCCTTTTCCCATGAAACAATTCCATTATGACAAGATTCTATAATGTCTTCTATAATTACATGTAATTTTGCATTTTCTTGAAGTGAGTTTTTAAATCTAATTGCAACAGATTGTAGTCCCCATGGATAATAGATTACTGGAATATTTTTCATCCAATATGCTAAATTTAATGAAATATTATTTTCATTTAGATTTTGTGAACTAATTTTCTTTTGTGTTTTTTTTAATTCATCAATTGAATTATTAATATCCGTAGTAGAGATTGGTAAAATTGGTAATAATATTTTGATCATTGAATAAAGATATGTAACTAGCGATGCTCTAGGAGAATGATTCATTAAAATTTTTACATGTTCTATTTCTCTCTCCTTACAAATTTTTTTTATTTCGCCACCACTTGAAAATGCCATAATTTTGCAACCTAATTCAATTCCTTCTTTTAAAACTGTAATTGTTTCAATTGTATTCCCTGATACACTTGTACAAATTAATAATGAATTTTGTTTGACAGTCTTAGGAAGATGATATCCCTTAACAACTTCAACATGGATATCTGTTTTAGATAATACACTTGCAAATATGTCGCCAATTGTTCCTGAACCACCCATTCCAGCAAATACAATATGGGAAATTTTTCCTGTCATAATTTCTTTTAAATTACTATTCCATGAATTTTTAGCCATTACTGGCCAATTATCATAAATCTCATATAACTTACTTTTATCAACTATATTCATTTCTTCTTGCTTTAACACAATTTTTGTCTAATTGGCAAAAATATAACTCTGATGACTTATTCCTACTTATTCCTAATTTCTTCCTAATTATAATTAAATTCTATATTTAAAAAAGAAAGGTTTTTGAAATAACCCGTTAATTCCAAGTGATGGAGAAATTAAAAATTTATCTTGGCGATATCACTTATGATACTGTTTCTTTATCTACTGATGCTATTCCATTGGCAATTGGATATATCGCTGCGTATTGTAAAAAAATTTATGGTTCAAAAGTTGAAATTACCCTGTTCAAATATTTAGAGGAATTAGAACAAGCGTTAGTTGATTCCCCTCCTGATATTCTTGGACTTTCAAATTATAGTTGGAATCAAAACATTGGTTTAGAGATGTTCAATATTGCACGTAAAAGTAATCCTGACGTACTAACGGTATGGGGCGGACCAACTTCCCAATTGATCC
>Ga0222718_10005083_pt1 | contig 10745 bp, 11 predicted proteins | sample C33_27DmetaG_FD_165045 | JGI IMG/M metagenome (GOLD analysis project Ga0222718, IMG submission 165045) | Estuarine water microbial communities from San Francisco Bay, California, United States - C33_27D | ecosystem: Environmental > Aquatic > Marine > Unclassified | place: USA: California... | reverse complement strand
TTTCCATTTTCCTTTAATACTGTTTGGGAATACACTTATTCGAAAAGTGCAATAAGGGTTTAAATTTGATTTTTGGTACTATATTAGAGGATAGTACATATAATGTTTAGCGTCTATTATAGCGCTCTACTATTATACATAGGTGCTTTTTTAATAAACCTATCGTTTAGGTCTTTTTAAATTGGGCAAGATCCAAAGCTACAAAGTATCTCTTTAATTATTTGATTTACTTTGGTATAGTCTTTAGTACTGCTATCTATGCTTTCGTTAATTACGTGCATATAAGATCCTGGATTAGAAGGTGTCGATACGAAGTCCCAGCATAGGAGGTCAAAGTCGTCTTGTACTTCCATTACAGTTCCACCTGCTTTTAACGACCCTGTTCCTCTTGAGGATACTCCAACTGTAATATTGGATTCGATTAATGCTTTTAATATATTCCCGGACGGAGTAGGCAGTATCTCTATCTTACCCATTATATGGTCTCCGTTCCACCAGATATCTGTTATGTTATGAGATACGTTTTTTAGATTTATTACTGTAGTTTCAGGATGGTCTAATTCTCCAAGTGCTCTATTCTCTTTAACAGAGTCCATATATTTACTTATCTCTCTCTCCCATAATGCTTTAGGGTAATACCTACCATTACCGTTCTTAACTTCGGCAGTAGCTAATATACCTTCTACTAAAGGAAGCCCTCTCTTAGAGGTTTTACCTTCTGAGATTAATCCTACGGTGGGTTGAAATAAGTTGGTCTCTATTAATAGGTTACTCATCTTAAGCTCTTGTAATGGTATCGTAATGTATGTCTTGAACTTCTCCTCGATAATCTGCGTAGACATCAACTTCCCACTCTTGCCCGTTCTCGTCTTCACCTACCCAGTATTGATCTTGACCTTCATTGCCGTGATCGTCAATCATATCTCCATAGTCAAACTCTACTTTATGTACAGTTTCGCCGTCTTTGAACTCAACATAAGGCCATTTAGTTGTAATAACTTTTACTTGGTTTTCGTTGATTGGTGCTTTTTTAATAATCCCTTCTGTTATATCACCGTAGCCGCTTGCTTTATACTTGCCTTTAGCTTCTTTCTGCTCTTCTTGAGTATAGCCTAACCCTTTAATACCGAACTGTCCATCTTTAACGTAGTATAGTGAATCTTTAGCAAGATTTTTTGTAACAAGCTCTTTAACTTCCTCTACGGTTTTATCTACATTTTTAGGATCTTTCATTTCAACATAGAAGCCTTTAAGTAATTCTGCTCCTATAACGTTATCCATGTTCTTGTCGTCCTTATAATCGAAATTTTTTTCTTCTAAGTCTGTTACTTCTTTAGAAGTTTTCTTTTCTGTTGCTTTTGCTTCGGTGAGATTGCTATTAAATATCTTAAACCAATTCGGTTCAGTATTTTTAGAAGTTATATCGTTGCTTAAGTTCTCAGTAATGATACCTCTCTCTTTTAGATTACTTACTGCTTGATCAAAAGTTAATACGTTTGTTACGTGTTGAGGAAACTCTCTTTTTGCTTGTTTTAAGAATAATTCTTTATTTCCTTTCCCTTCTTTTATAAGGTTGTAGTTATTTTGTAAGCTTTTCATTATTAATAAATAGGTACGTTCTTGGTGTTTAGTTCTATTTCCAAAGGTCTTTATATTCTATTCCTTTAGCTTTTTTTCTTAATTGTTGTTGATTCACTAATTTATAACCCATATCTAAGTAATAGTTACGAGTTGTTCCTTTTGCTCCTTTCTTTGGGTTAAACGCAAACGGTGTTGAATAGGCTCCTGCAGCAGCGGAAGTGCTAATCTCCCTTAACTGCTTCTTTAACCATTCTTTCCGCTTTCTACTCTGCTCCATTATAGATTGTTTAATAATTCAGAGTACTGTAATAGGTTTACGATATCGTCGTTACTAACTCTTTTGGTTTTACTGATAGGGTTGGCGTATTTGATAACTTCCTGGAGTTTTATGATAAGTACTTTATCTCCTATCTCAGATATCTTAGATACTATATCTTTTTTGATTTCCTCTACTTTAGTATTGTAGTAGTCTCGTAACTTACTACTATTGTCGATAGAAGTAACTACCTCTTTTAAGATGGCTTTTTGATCTGAAGAAAAGCTATCGTATTTCTCATTAAACTTTTCTAACATAATACGGTGTGTTAGTAGTTTAATATCTTTTGGATACTCTGCATACTCTTCCATTAAGGTATCTTGTTTAGTTTTAACCGGTTCTTTTACTAGGTGTTCTAATAATGTCATCTTATTATTAATAGTATCTTCCGGTGTTATATTTCTACTGCTCTGGTTCTCAATCAAATTATTAAGTGCAGCATATATCTTATAGTTATTAACTTTAGCTTTAAAGAATTTCTCTACATCGTAAGATTTTTTTATTTCTTTGATAAGGTTATATCTTTGCTTTTTAATTTGAGCTCGGTCAAGTTTCGATGCTGCTTCTAAAAGTGATGAAATTACTAGTTCAGATTTAGTTTCTGATAAGTTTTTAAAGTTACCTAACTGTTCGTAAATTTTATATTCTTTTCCTAGTTCTGTGTTTACAAAGTATTTCTTTAAAGTTTTTATAGCAGGGGAATTATTATTATCGAGAGTGTCTGTAGTGATCTGTCTCACTAAAAGTTCGAATAATAGCCCTGTATTTTTATACTTTGAATGTTTAACTACTGCCATTTCTGCTATATATTTATTATAAATAGTGTGTTATTCATCTTCTCTTATTTGAGACTCGTCTAGGAGCCCGCCTTTCTTGTTTTTATCTTCAAACAGATTAACTTTTTTATCGGTAAAAGTCTCTAAAGTTTTGTAGTGTTTGGAGAATTCTCTCTTTGTAGATTCAAAAGCAAAGGGTTTTGTTTTATCCCTACCGTATCCTTGTTGATCGTCATTCTTCATTGCATCTTTTCCTATTCTATCTTTTCCTAATGGATCATCTTGAGTTCCTAGGTAACTTGCTTTCTCTTCTGGTCTACCTATTGTAGGTTCATCTTCATTATAGCCTGTTGGAACATTTCCAGGTCTATCATACACTCTACCTTTTCCATATGCAGTTGCAATATCATGAGGCGTTCCGAAAGATTTACCAGAAGTATTTGGATCATTTCCTTCGTTTTCAACTTGACTTAATCTAAAGTTTCTCTTAGCATCTTCTACTGTCAAGTCTCTCATCTCTTCATATTCATCTACTGATAGATGGAAAATATTTTCGTATATCCAATCAGAGGGGAATAGTTTAGAATCTGTCATTGATTGCATTAACTCAACCTTCTCTTTCAATAATGCAACTCTTTCTTGATCGTATATGATCGATGGAGTTGTTAGAGATAGTTCGAAGTTTACTAATTGTTCTTGAGTGTATCCTTGAGTATATAAATGTATAAAGGCTATCTTATATAGTTCGGATACCATTATTCTCTGTATCTTCTCTACTGTTCTTGCAAATCGGATATCCTCTGCAGCAAGGACTGCTTTACCTGTTAAGTTCTCATCATAACCTAAGAATGCTTTAGGTACTCTTAATGCAGCAAATAGCTTATCTCTTAAATACTCAACGTCATTTATACCGTCGTACTGTAATCCTCCTAAGGTATCAATTTTAGTCGTAGTATCTCCGTTTCTCATTGGTATGTAGAAATCTTCCATCAGATTCTGCATATTATATTTTAAGTTGTATTGCCCTGTTTGAGGGTCTACGTATGGAGTTTTCTTTATCTTACCAATAGCTTTTTGTATAAAGTTCTCAACTTCTGCAGGAGCTATACCTCCTACATTCATATAGAATATTCTCTTCTCTGGAGCTCTTACTATTCTATGTACTAGCATAGCATCCTCCATTAAGGTATATTGTTTGAATAATTTTCTTGCTGGTTCTAGATAAGATCTTCCATAAGGTAGATAATTTATATCTGAAAGAAGTCTAAAATGGGCCATTTCGTAGTTATCGAAATATAAGGCATTTTCATCATTAGTACCTGGTGTTGGAAAATATCCGCTTGTACCGCTTGCTAAACCATTAGGGTTGTATTTAAACCTTGTAGACATTGGATGAGCTTCATCGTATCCGTCTTGTCTTTCTATACTAAATGCGGTAAACGGTATAGCGTTATAAACTCCATACTTCTCAGATATCTCTAACTTTAAAAAGAAGTCTCCATATTTACATGCATTTCGAATCCACCATGAAAGATTAAACTCTATATTTAATACATCATAGAATAAATTATAGAGTATTTTTTGTATATTTTCATCTGCAGATTTAATATGGAGTACTTCACCCATATCGTTTTTAAGAGTTGATTCTTCAGATAATATATCTAAGGTTGACGCTATAATAGCATCAGTATCCATTACGTCATACTCGGAGTAGAGTTGAGGTCTTAATTGTTGGTAGTTATATGTTGCTTGTTGTCCGTATAGTGAAGTAGGACTAGTTGAATGTATACTACTGTATCTACTTTGGAAGGAGTTATTTTCTAACTCTCCGGCAACTTGTATTTGATTTACGTCAGCTACTTTAAGTTGATTACCTCCTACGTTCCTAATTATAACATCTGTAGAGAATAATCTCTGTAGTCTGCCAAGTATGCTTTTATCTGCCATGCTTTATGAATGTAATATAAGTATAAATATTAAAGAAAGCCACTTCCCCTATTTATAGAGCCATGAAATATCCTCCCGTCCACCTATTCCGTTATCTATCTCATTAGGGTTGTTTGTTTTCTGAGGTATATAAAACATATCAGGGGCTGTTGTCTTTGTTACGTTATCCCATACACTCCTTGCAAGTTCACTGTTTCCTTTCTGAATTCTAAAGGCAGTTTCTCGTACATACATTGCAATAGCCCAAGCCATTACTAGGTCATCATTATACCCTGATTGAGCTTCTGCTCGGTTATTTCTCCATACAAATACTTTTAATTCATCTAGTAATCTTTTAGAGTGTATTACTGCAGATTTATCATTAATAGATTCTTGGAGTTTTGCTATTGCTAGGGGCCTGGTTTTACTTGTATTTGAAAAACCTGGTACCATGTTTGAATTTAAGCCGTGAGGATCGAAATAACTATCCGCAGTTACGTTACCGGACTTAGGAGAGTGGTATAGATTTGCATATCCTCTCTCTTGTATAGTTTCAATAGTGGACCATCCTATATTAGCATTCTCTACTACTAATAAGGCGTTATTATATTCCGTAGCTATTCCTACCAGTAGATGTGCGAACTCTTTAGGTGGTAACTGTCCTTTATATTCTCCTGCTTGTTTACAATTTTCTATATCTATAATATGAAAGGTAGAAAAGTCTTTTCCATCTCCTCTTGCTACGTCCGCTACTATCATGTAATTTCTAGAATAATCTACATGTTCCCATATCCATAAGCTTTTATCTACTCCTCTTCTTTCTTGAGGGTCTGTCCTAAAACTTTGTTCATAGAATTCTAAAAGTTCCCCGTATATTACGGTATCACCAGAAGTTGAGAAATCACAATCACACTCTTGTGCTGCTAATCTAGGGTCTCCTAACTGTGCATCTTGTGCATCTCTCCAAGCTTGGTCTCTTTCAGGATGTACGTACCAGGGTAATTTAATTGGAAGGAAATCATTTTCTCCAGTCTCTGCTGCTGTCCATGTTTTATGAAACCAGTTACCAGTTCCGTAAGGAGTTGATAATACTATTGCTCCTCCACCTGTCGCTAATGTTTGTTGAGCAGAAGCCCATGTCTCTGCAATATTATCTATAAAAGCAGCTTCATCAATTAGTAGTAACGATACTGCTTCAGATCTTGCAGCATCTGCATTAGAGGATTTTGCGGTTATTTTTGATCCATTCGATAGTCTAAGACTTAGTTTATTTTTCTCTTGATATCCTACTTTCATCCACGATGGAAGGCTTTCGTACATAAACTGTACTTTAGATACTAAGTTTCTTGCTGTTGCTTGAGTTGTTGCTAAAGTAAGTACGTTCTTGTCTTTATGAAACAACATTAACCATAATGAATATCCTGCTGCAAGGGTTGATATTCCTAACTGTCTAGATTTTAATATTATAGAATAATCATTTTCTTGAAAGTGCTTTATAGATGTTTCTTGAAAAGGATATAGGTGAAAGAGTATTCTACCTCTTTGAGGGTGTTGTATATAACAGTACTTCTTCATAAAATGTACTGGGTCTTTCACACATTTTACATATTCCTGTCTTATGATCTGTTTTAATTCTGCACTCATTAAAATAACTTTAGATTTATTTTTGGCTTTTTTAATTTTATCTCCCAGTATAAGCTTCCACTTATTACAGGTTGTAGGTCTCTATTAAAGCCTATACCTACTCCGTACATTTTTGATTTCTTAGTCTTTAACATTAGATTAACTCCTGCTTGATTTAATGATTGTTTATTAGCAGACATGTTAATCCCTGTATACAGTCTAGTTTTATTAGTAGTTGTATTTGAGTGTATTGTAGTTGTTGGTATAAATACGTTGGGTTCAATTCTTCTTGATATTATTATATTTCTACTTACAGTATCATTTATAACGATATTACCTAACGTATCTAAGTCTAATGTATCTGTATAAAAATATTTTGCGTAGTAGTCTTTTAAAATACTTAGGGTATCTATGTCACTAGGAATTGTATCGTGTATAGTTTCTGTTCTAGTTTCCCACTTAGGAACATATACTAAACTATCAATTTTTAATGTATCCCACTTAGTCTCAACTTTAGTGATTGCTGTGGGATTTACTGGGGATGGTGGAGATTGACACTCTCTCTGTAGTATTAGGAGAGCTATCAAAGCTAATATAAGAAGAGTACTAAGGTTTATTTTAAAATTACCTATCATTACTCTTATAAATATATATTTATTTTAGTTTTTACCCTATGTTTAGATCTCTGTAATCTAAAGTTAAAACGTTTGCTCGGGGTGTTAGATTATTAAAACCTTTAGCAGGTACAGTTCTAATTGTAATTCCCCTCCCGGCATGTCCTTCTCGGCGTGTTGCTTTAGAAGCGTTTCTTTCAAACCTTATTATGGGCTTATCGTCTTCTGAAAAGTCCTCTGCTTCTTGGTAGTTTCCGGCTGTCTGTACGGTTAATGTACCGTTGTTCAGGTTGAAATCTTCATCTTCAAACGAAGCTTTTACTACTACTGCATTGTCTGATCCGAATGCTAAAGTTTTATAATCCATATCAGGTGCACCAAGTACGTAAATACTACCATAAGGTAGGTTGTTTTTAGGATTAATCATATTTAGTAACTTTGGATTCTTATCATCCTGTACTAGCTTAAGGTCTTCTGTACCTTCTCCCATGGCGGGTTTTAATACTGCATCAAATACTTGTCTATGTGTAGTCATAGCGGAAGACCACCTAAAGGCTTTATCTTCTTTTACTGATATGGGTCTTGTTTTTTTTGGGGTTATTAGTACTACATCTGCTTTTTTATTATCTGATGTTTTTTCTCCAACTCCCAATGCTCCTTTAACATTTTTATAATCAAGGTTAACACCGTTTTTACCTATAAATCTAACGTTAATAGGACCTCCGTTAGCACTAACTGCTTCTTCAACTTTATTTATTAGTGCAGCTTCGTTATCTAATCCTGCGTCACCTATGCTAGTTTGAGCTTTATGGATTATCTCTATACCTTCCGGTGTTCTAAATCCCCCGGCACTTGATCCTGTAATTTGATCTTTCTCATACCCTAAACTTCTTAATGCTTGAAAAACTTGTTGCCTTGGTCTATCAGTATACACTATTATTCGGTTTTTGGCGTGAGCAATAATTTCACTATCTTCTAAATTAAGCTTCTGTATTAATTCTTTGCCGAGCTCTTGTGCTTCTTTAGAGAGGTATTCAAATGGGTATTTAGCTTCTCCTATAAGATCAAAACCAAATATAGATTCAAATACAGCTATATCTTTTTTATTATTGATATCAGGATATCCTTTCTCACATCGGTAAGACCATTCTAGAAGTATTTTATCTATAAGTTCCATATTATGCTGCTGTTATTTCGTCAGGTAGTTCGTCTCCTGTCGGTATCTCTTCTACTTCCTCTTCAGGTTCGATTCCATCTATTGGAGCTTCTTCTTCATCAGTTATAACTTCATCTTCTTCTCCTTGCATAGTTATTTTCAATAGACGTGAAATAGCGTTTGTTGCCATCTCCTCTTCACCTAAACTTAATAAGTAGTGTTTTTTACCTGCTACTTGAGCTACCCAAGATCTTTCTAGATCATATAAGTAAAAAAATTGTCCGTTTTCAAGTATTACTTTATAAGTTGCAGGTTTTGGAGATATCCATTCTATATCTTTCACAAACATTGGAAAGTCTGCAGTCATTAGATCGTTTAATATCGGAATGAGTTGAGGGTGGTTTTGAAGAAGTTTAAATTCTGTATACTTATTACCTTCAACCGGTATTAGTTTTTGAGCTGCTACATCTCTTATTATAGTTCGGAGTATGTTTTTGTTCATATTAATAAATATACTACTTCTTCTTTAAGTTCTCTAAATACTTTATAGCTTCTTCTTTTTGCTTAACTATGTTAGAAGTATTGGCTTTACTCCAATTCTCTAATTCACCGGTTTCGGATATAAATCCATCGTTAGAATTATTAATTAAATCATCTACCCACATTTCATAATTCTGGATAGTATTGTCTATTTCGGAGTTGTGTATTTGTTTTTGGTATTCTTCCCATTCCCCGGAAATCTTTAATTTAGTTTCGAATACTGTTTGGCAATTAAAGCATCTTTTATTTATATTATAGAATTCTTTATCATACCGGTGGTTCATTATAGTATTACATTCCGGGCAGAAGAGAGGTGTTTTTTTAAGTTCTCTTGCTTTCTGTAGTTTAGATACATTTTGCTTAATACCGTTTTTAATAGTCCATTTTCTACCATCTTCCTCCCATACATCTCCTTCTTTTCTTTCTACTTCGTCTTTTTGATATCCTGCTGCTATAGTAGTTTTAGCACCGTCCTTACCTTGTATAAGATTCCTTAACCTTTGTACGTCTTTCTTTGCAAACTGCTTTTTTAATTTAGATTCAGACATTATTTAACGTAAATTTATTTACTTTACTATCTTTAGGCTTTAAAGTATCTTTGTTATAGGACTTTAATACACCGAGTTTTTTTATTTGACTATTTATTTTATTTTTAATAGCAAATTCACCTTCTCCGTTTATCTCTACTTTCATTTCTGTAGTAGTAATGAGAGGTATAAATTTAATCTTTGCTTGTTTACCAGTTCCATACTCCTCTACCTCTATAACGTTTATAGATCTCTCTTCAATTTGCTTTGTTTCAGCATTAAAGAACTTTCTTTTCTCTTCTGTGAAACTAACTTTAAAGTCGTGGGTATTATTAAACCATAACTCTATATTTCGTAATACTTGAGTTAAATTTTCTTCGTTCGGGGTTACTATCTTATATGCCATATCTCTTATTACCTAAAGATACGAACTTTTTTAATAAGAAGCAACTACTTTTTTAGTTGGTCCATTAGTTTAGAAATTACTTTATCTTTTACATTTTTAGTATAAAATGAAGCTTCTCCTAAACCGCCTTCTCTATCTAAAGTTTCTCTATCATGATCCATTTGATCTTTAGTCATTTGAGCTAAAAATGCTGCTTTAGGATCTTCTGGTAGTTCGTCTATTTCACCTCTTTTTACTTTTTGCATAAAGTATACTTTGGCTTGATCTTCTAAACTATCTTCAGTTACCATAGCATCGATTGCCGGTTCTTTTAATTCAAACTCTAGGTAGTGCTTAGCGCCTGAGATCATATTTTTAGCAGTAGTTACTTTTGATTGCCACCAATGTGGAAGATCAACTTCACCGTGTATGTCTTCTAGATCATCCATCATTTGATATAATTCCATAGAATATTTTCCGATTTTATATAAATCGCCTTTTAACATTCCTGGTTCGTCGTCTTCATGACCTAAATCTAAATCTTCTTGCATCATACCAGCATCTTGAAGCATCCTCCCAAAATCAGGAACCGTCTCTGCCCACTGCATGATTGCATCTACAGCTCCGGGGTTATCGTTAAAGAAGCTGTCGATATCATCGTATCCTAGAGTGGATGCTATATTATCGATATCGCTAGATCCGTAATACCCTTCATTTAAACCATCGAATTTTCTCTGTTTTAAAGCGGCCATAATAGCGTATACAGCATCTTGTTCACTGTAATCATATCGTTTAGCTAATCCTTTGATAAGTCTATTTACTGCTTTAACTACTTCAGGGTTAAGAGCTTCTTCTAAAGGTCTTCCTTCATCATCCATAGGCATGAATATTTCATCCTCATCGTCTAATTGTTCTTGATCTGGATCGTAATCTCCTTCTTTAAAAGCTTCTTTATCTTTAAGAGCTTTTTCCATTGACTCTTCTGTATCACCGTCCTTATCTACATCTGGATAGTCAGGTCTTTTTTCTTCTGCTACGGTTTCTTCTTCAACTTCATCTACTTCCATCCAATCCCAATCACCTCCAGATCCACCTCTTGATGCTTCTGCAGATGCAGTATAATTTTTTCCTGTAGATTCACTATGACCGGTAAGAGCGATTGTTGCATTATATGCATCCATTTGATCGATTACACCGTCAAATTCCCATTCTATATCATCCGGCAATCCAGCAGCTTCTTCAATCTTCTCTTCTTTGATTCTTAAATCAATACCGTCTTGAACAGGAGCATACCTATTGTA
>Ga0222718_10005080_pt1 | contig 10748 bp, 15 predicted proteins | sample C33_27DmetaG_FD_165045 | JGI IMG/M metagenome (GOLD analysis project Ga0222718, IMG submission 165045) | Estuarine water microbial communities from San Francisco Bay, California, United States - C33_27D | ecosystem: Environmental > Aquatic > Marine > Unclassified | place: USA: California... | reverse complement strand
GGGGAAAGGCCGAACAGTAGTACCAGCTGTTACCGCGGATGAGCTACAATCAGGCTACGGATCTGGTGTTAGGTTCTTATACAACGATCTAGATGAAGATGAAGGGGCAGCCTCCGCACCGGTTACCATCACTAACCCAGCACCCACAACCATCGAGCAAGCTGATAACACAACCGGTACCGCTGAACAAGCAACAGAACAAGTGTTCGGCACAACCAAACAAAGCAATGGTGATTCATTGTCACCATTAGCATTGGGAAGGTTCAGTGTCACAATACAACCGGAATTGATCAAACAGAATGGCAACACGGAGTTCGCGATCATTCTGGAGGACAGAACAGTTTATAAAATCATTATAAATAATGATGGCACCAGCAAAACAATTGAAGCGCATGGCACTGGATTGCTCGGTGCATCTGAGCGACGCCTCAGATTATTGGGTAATATTTAAGCCTGCTCTAGATCACGGTACGCGTTGACAAATCCTTGCTGACCGTAAACTAGCACGTCAGCATTGTTGCGGATCTCCACGATTTTCTCATCACATGATAGACCACCTTCCCACAACGCTTCTTTGTGAGCGTCTTGCGGGCTAGTGGCATCAATATCAATGTCTCGCTCTTCACCGAGCAACGTGTTACATATAGTTACTTTATATTTTTTCATACAGGTATTATTATATAGTTAATAGGAAATAATATTTAAACGCTTATTATTTGCGTATGATAACATGCCATGTGTGTGTTTGCAACTAACAATGCATTAGTTGTATAAATCTGCAGGGTAGAACGTGTCAAAATTAGGTTCTATGTTGTGATCCACACGCTTGATATCAACCTCTAGAGTGAATGCGTTCTCCTCGAGTAACTCACTAACGGTCTTGACTGCGCCATATGTGGCTCCTTGTGAGTTCATCCCGGGATTGATATGAAGACCTTTGGAATCCATCCGCACATCATCTGACTCAAGTAGATCGTGATGAGCTCGTAAATTCATACCCTTGACCTTGGGTTGACTTGGATCATCATACATTTCAGATTTTCCATCTCTATCAGGCACAGTGTATAAAATCATACCAGGCACATCCTGCAAATACATCTCCACATCTCCGAACAAATTTATGAAGGTGTTGCGAATATCACTACCGGGCCCGGTAGAGGCTGTGGTGATTGCTGCACCTCCGCTGTCTTCCGGTCTGTAGTATTTCTTGTAAATATCCACAAACTTGGCCACTTCCGGACTGAAATATGTATCATCATGAGCATCAAACTTTCTAGAGCGATTCACATCACCAGGTCTTCTAGCCTCGAATGTAACATGTCTTTTAATACCAGACACTCTTTCGTATGGTGAACCACCAAAATACGCTTCTCCTAATATTTTATCAAACTCTCTATCAAATGTACTCATTTTAATTATTTATTGTTCTGTTCATCAACATCTACGAAACACCTGATTAAACACTTCAGCACGTTCCATACCACACAAGCTACCGTGATACACATCACGTGTGTTTATCATGTGCATGCTCATTGGGTCTGGTGATTGTCTCAATTCTGTGATGTATCGATTGATCATCTTCATTTTAATATCAGCATACAGTGCGATGTCATGATATGTGTTGTAATGCTTGGGTTTGAACGCCCAATCCGAACTACCCGGGATGAAAAATTCATACAACGACCTAACGCTGTTTTCACGTCTCATTCGACATGCCACTCGAGTGCAGACTGACACAATCTGATGGTCTTTATGCACATCGTGTTCATGATGCGTGTACACAACAGATGGTTGTGTTTCGTTTATAACATCTCCAATCAACGAGCATATCTCTGTTTGTGATACACGATCAAGCATGGTGTCAGAGTAGTCCAGCAAGGTGTGTGATATTTTCAGCTCGTTACAATTGCACTCACATGTGTCTTTTCTGGTGGTTGCTACTTGTGAGGCTCCAGGTCTATCACCTTTACATAGAACCAGCAAATGAACATCATTATCAATCGCTAGCTTGGCTGTTGTACCACCCATGCCTAGCTCAAAATCATCCAGATGAGCTGCAACTATCAACACGGTGCTGTTCATAACACGTTAATATGTCCGGGTCTCATGTGTCTCTTGAGATACAGCATCTCTTTGTACAGGTTATGATGGTCATTCACTCTATTATAACTTAAATCATCGTAATGGCCAACATTTATATACTCACTATCAAACTCATGCTCGATTCCGGTCATGGATATGGAACCAAACAATTGTAATCCAATGAACACCGCCACAACGCCTATTGTTGGTTTCTCTTCCGGTTTCAATCCAATCTCATGTTTCATGGTCTCTAGATTTAGCTTCAACGGGTTGTCGTGATATATCAACAGCTCTCCTGGATGTGGTTCGTCAACAGGATCCATGTACACTTGTTTGTATCGGAATTTTTTCAACCGTGGGTGTTGCGAAACTAGATTGACTTTACGAGTACGTGACACAAACATATCAACGCGATTACCTACATGTTGGTCAGCAGCTGGTAGCATGTTGCGGATCACATAATTGTGTGAATCTATCGTGTCACCATCACGTGACACATCTGGTGAATTACCGACGACTACACACGACATGATATTTGTTCCATTCTGCTGCATATTCGCAATTTTTGTAGTTCTCGAACCAGGGACCTCCATCTGTATAATGCAAAGCTTTCGGTGCACCGTCATGTGGTTCCTGATAGTAACCTACCAACCAATTCCACTGTATCGGCAAAAATCCAATCTGATCATCTGACAACCACTCGAATCGATGCAAATATTTACCTGTTTGAGTGTTTACCACGTCTGGTGTTATCTGAGCATTGGCTTCATGTCCGCAATTCCACAATATCAGACTGCTCCAGTTTTTACGAGGATATGTAGTTTGTTTCTTACCATCCATTTTCATATCACCTTTAGGTGTGTAATCGTGTTTACACACCTGTATGGCATATCTGTCATCAGCAAGCTCAAACAATTCTGATACATCATGTAAAAACACAAAATCACAATCACAAAACAACGCCCAACCTCGATATTCACATAACCATGGTGTCAAAAATCTCGTGTATGTGAATTCTGTTGAAGCTAGCGGGTCTAGCGGTCTTTCGTACACGTTCAGTTGATCCAATCGAATAGGAGATACATCCATACGAGAAGATGTGTTGCTTTGTATGGATACTTTACACACATCATAACAATCAGACTCTCGAGAGTCGTAGCCAATTAAAATTCTCATCAGAAATTACCGAACATTTGTTTCCAGCTACATTTCGGGTGAGACACGAACCCATTTTTGAAAAGATAGCATATGTCTAGATCCGGGTCATCATTACTAATTATTTTAACGTCTTTGGTGGAGTAGGCAACTTTTATATCGTTAATGATTCGACTCATCACTTGTTTGCATTGATTCTTTTTACGAGCACTATATTTCCATTGCTCATCGTCTGGGTTGTCACCACTAAAACATATGTTACACACGATCGTGATAACACTATCTGCTTCAGATAGAGCGGAAATGTAATCAAAATCAATCAACATACGATCACCGATACGAAAATATATACACGTCTCGTTCATCGATGGGAGTGGTGGTTTGTATAGATCTATATACCGCATAATCGATTGCTTCAATACAGCTGGTTGATAACCAGGTTGCTCAATTTTATCACGCACCAAATGATGATTGAAATATATACCTAAAATAGTGTCACCTGCTTGTTGTAATCGCTTTCTATTGTGCCTCCATTTAGTATCATTGTCAACACCCTTCAATATATTACAAAAATTATAATCTGTCACATCCGGTGTGACTTTTATACTATCTACCAGCAATGTCATATATATCGATTCTGTTCTCACCGTAAAAATTAATAAATCCTTTTGATCTCAACACTTGTTCATAGACTTTGGATGCATTGTTGTATGGAAAACAAAACGACACCGGATGCATGTCGTGATAATCAAACACGGACATCATTTGTTTTGTGTCCTCAACAATCTCTTTGATGGTGTGCTGGTGACGCTCCCATCTCGGGCTGTGGTTATGGCTATGACCGCCTATCTCACAATCAGTCATTTCATGAATATGTTTGATCTGTTCCCACGTCATATAGTTGGAACAATCCCCAGTGCTGAAAAAACTCTCATGAGCTTGTTCGCATTTTACCTCATCTTCAGACTGTTCGGTATTACACACAATACCAGTACTTATAAAAAATATTTTTTGTGTGTTTATCAGGCTTAGTTCCGATATATATTTATATTGCGAGTATAAACCATCATCAAATGTCAATGTGTATTGATCTAAAGGTAACTGTAAAAAGTCCTCATGAAATTCATGAATCGCTAACACCGGTTTCATATCAAGCTCGTTATTATGTCATCAACGCTGTATTGTGGCTTGTAAAATTTATCCATTTTCTCGGTACATGGTTTTCTCGTGTGAATATCCCGGGACTGATCGCTCATCACGTCATTGAACTTCACGTGCCTAATACGCGACTTGCTACTAGTGTGTTTGATGACCCGTGCTGCTAGATCATTCATACTTATGGTGTTGCTACTATTACCTACATTGTATGTTTCACCTACATGCTGGTTGTCAGAGAGTAGCCGCAACATGCTCACTGCATCTCTTATATCACACAGCGATCGTGTTTGTGTACCATCACCATACACTATCAAATCCTCGCCATTTTTGGCTTGTGTGATAAATCTAGGCAAAACCATACCATGCGCTCCAGTCTGCCCACTACCAACAACATTAAAAAATCTAGCAACAGTACCAGAGAATGAATGAGCTTTTAGTAAGAATTCAGACATCAATTTTCCACACGCATACCCCCATCTCAACACATCCGGATTACCGATACACAACACATCTGTTTCTTTCGCGTGTTGTGTCTCGCCATACACTTCGCTAGTGCTAGCGAATATAACTCTATTGTTGTATTTCTCGAACAATGGAAACATGTTTTGATTCACGCTCAAAATGTTTTTTATAGCTGCTTTAGGATCGCGGTCAACAAGTGCCACACCCACTGTGCTCGCGAAGTGATACACAACATCAGCATCTTCCAGGATGTTCTCCGTGGCTCGCGCTTGGCTCGGGTCGTCTAGATCTGTGATCAGCACGGAGACTCTTGAATCCAATAACCCTAGATTTGAAGAGCTGAGATTATCGATAACAACCACATCATGATGGCCATGTAGAATATATGAGTTAGCTAAATTTGACCCAATGAATCCAGCACCACCGGTAATGACTATTTTTTTACCCATGATACTATTTGTTTTATTGATTCGTGGTGTGTTATGTTGTACTCATGAATATAATTTTTCTGTTCTAACACTGGTAGTGTTTGGTCAACAAAATCTCGTAAAGTTATAAAATCTATAATTTTGTGCATGTCTTGTTGGTTTATGTTATCGTCTTTAATTAGCTTGATCAATCCTTTGTTTCTACATTCACTATAAACACGAGGTATCCGAAGTATTATATAATTATTATATAGGCTTGTGATGTAATTTTCCATGGCTAATTTGCATGAACAGTACACATCATCTGTTTCATGACCATACACACCCATGGTACTCGCGAAAACAAATTTTGCATCATACTGTTTACATATATTCAACATGTTCATGGTACCTGTAATGATTGAACTAGCAGTTCTACTCACATCAGTATTGTCAATAGGGCTCGCAAAATGCAACACCACATCAACATGGTCGTGATCAATTGAAACACAATCACGTACATCGCGATCAACACACAAAATGGTGTTGTGTTGTGATAGAGCGCTTTTCAATGCACCGCCTAGATATCCTCGATCACCTGTTATGAGTATGTGCTTATCTTTGATCACCGTATAAGTTCATTATTTGAGATTGATTAAAATTATTCTTTATATAATCCACACTCTCTTGCGGTCTTTTGAAGAATATGGTTTTATTTTTCAATAAAAAACTTAACACATCTCTCTCTGTCTGCTCGTGTGGTGAATCGAAGTGTATAAAATAGTCCCTAGATCGGTCCCTACCAACCATTGATGGGGTAGAGTTCCATTTTGCATCTAACCGCGTGACACCTACTTGGTTTTTATGGATGCAATAATTTGTAGCGTACATTTCTCTTAGTATGTGTTTTTTAATATGACCAGTTGACATGTAGTGTTTGTTTATTTTCTTGTAAATCTCCCGCAGGTCAGGAATAACACACTTAACAATGTCCTTACTAGCTAGCATCACACCAGCACTAAAATAATTCTGCTGTATATCATCAAGCATATGAACATCATTGTAAAATGTTTTCAGAAATTCCGGAATATGCATGAAGTCATCTTTTAATGAGAACATATCACCTGCCACAAAAGCTGCGAACCCAGCGTCAGTATATTCACTAAAAATATCCGAGGATTGTGTAGATATAAACACATCCCAATCGATGTATAACATTGAATTGTAATTTGTTGTGAGAAAATGCTCAAAACATTCATATTTTACAAATAAATTAGGCTTGTAGTCATTATTGATAATAACCTCACAATGATGACCATATTTTCTGCAATAGTTTTGTAATGTTTGTAGATGTAAATTAACAAAACTAGGTTGGGTGTCTCCATCTGCGATAGAATATGCAGAATACACAATATTATCAGACATCCAACATCTCTCCTAGGGTTGATAATGTGTACCCACATTTTTTCATTTTATTACCACATCTACGTAAGACATTGTTGATATTTTCAATGAACGTCTCATGACTAATGGTAGAGTTGAACAACTTTCTATATTCGTTGTAATATGTTTGGTCTGCTTTTAGTCTATCAACGTCATATTTCAAAAAATCTATCGAATGTCTTTTCAGAAACGTATTATATTTACTGACGCAACCGATGCAATCTATATAGTACGTGTTTATGTCTATAATACTATTATTTGCCTGCACTTCTTGTTTGTGAAAATCTACGTACTGCAAGTTATAATCATAATTGATTTGCTCAGATGTTCGTTGAGTCAACATTAATATTGAAAAGTCTATCTTTAAAGCATTAGCGGTTTGTATAATATTTTCTACTTTTGTGTTGTCAACAGGACATCTAAACAGTAAAGTTACACCGCACCGCTTTAAATCATCGCTTAACTCCTTAAAATTATTTGCTTTTGTAGGAAAAACACTGTTCAATTTGCGCTTGAATGTCCGCTGCTTGCTATTTTTTGTACCGAAATGTTCTATATATGCTGGTGATATCTCTTTTTTGTTAAAAAAAATATACTTATCATTACATAAAAAATCTACATGTGGGTTGCAGCCGGCCGCCGGGTAATCATAATCTAAATTACAGATATGTATGACAAACACAATGTTTTGCATCATCATATTATGTTGGTTTTTTAATTGTGTATATAAATGTTTTGTAAACAGCTCGTGATAACTTATGTGTGATGCATTTCATCTCTTTATAAAAACCAAAAAGAAAATTCTCTTTCCATCCACCACCGGCATTCTTATCATCTGTTAATGACACATTATCATTAAATTCATCTAGTGTGGTGTTAATGACATTTTCCATTATATCACCATCAACGTGCGATCTCATCAAAAAATACATCTTTGTTAATAGTTTGATACTATCAGCCGGGTATATAGATGGATTACAGCTATGCAACAAACTCATACAACATGTTTGTAGCAATATTAAGTTATTAGCATTAGCGTGAACAAAATGAACTAGAAAACTTTTTACTGTATCCGGCACAGAAACACGTGTACCAGTGAACGTAAACATTTCATCTAGCGTGTTATCCGATATCGTGATTTTTTTTGTGTGGTCGAAACACGAGTCATGTTTTGTGTCGATGATATGGCGTATGTATGATCCAATTGTGGTTGATAGTTCTTTATTTTCCTGTAATATTTTATCAACACATGCTAGTATGTGTAGCACTGCTTTCACTTGAGAATGGGTATATAAGTGAGTAAGTTCAAATCTCACCATCGAGATAACAAACGAAGGTATGTTTGCAGTAGGTAATTCAACCCATGTTATATCTTTAGACATATCTAATATTATATATTAGAATAGTAGATTGTCAACTATATCTACACTCTGACCGCCAGTATGATTCACCCACAACAGTCATGCTGTCATTAACACCACTCACAATTATCCCATCCAAGTCTTATAAAATTTGTTTCGTTGGATCTCAAGCAATTCACAACAGTGTGTAAAAAATCTTTCCGATTGTTAGGTTCATAGCATTTGATTTTCAATGCATTCATCAAATGGTAATCGTCATCTGGTAGATGACCAATGCCGCATCTATTATAGCATCCGTTATGACCGGCATTGATCATTGTCACACTTTTACCAAAATTAACAACACTAAATTTTAATTGCTCGTATGCACGTTGATATACAAATCCCGCGACCCCGTAGATAATCACTTTCTTCCCTTGGCTAGCTAGCCCACCAGCAACATTCATCATGTTTGTCTCTTGTATACCAAAATTAAGACATCTCTCCGGGAATCTCCTTTTAAATTTCTCAAAGCTCCACATATCAGCATGTAAAAAATACAAATCCGGATTGTTGTATTTCGAGAGGAAAATATCTAATGTGTTTCTCATGTTAGTCTTCTATTGGTCTGTAATGCCACTTGACAGGATCGTTAACCATGTAATCAACACCGTAGCCTTTTATTGTTTTATAAAAATAAATCACTGGTCTGTTGAAAGCATGTATCCAGCTATTATGGATAGATTGTGTATCATGACCGTCGACCACCCTCACATTCCAACCATACTCACTACACATGTTGATCATGGGGTCAACTGTAAGTACTTGTCTGGTAGACCCGGTCACTTGCATGTTGTTGTAATCAACTGTGACAATAATGTTTGTGATCTGATTGTGACCGATGTATTGCAACGCTTCTAATGTGCTGCCCATTTGTAATGTGGCGTCAGTTATGTTCACCCACACTCTCTGTGATGGATTAGCATAAGCTATACCGATCGCTACACCCAGAGCATTTCCCATTGTCTCTTCACCGTAATCAACAAAATCAATCTCCGCGTGTTTGACACCAACTGATAGTTTAGATATATCAACACCTGGTAAATAACCGAGCTCTTTCCACACAACATAATACGCTTGAGACCCGAATGGTTTACCTAATACAATTCTGTCTCTCCGTGGTATTATTTTTTTTGTGTTGAAAATGTTATCAACATACGTGAGCATGCTCAAAGCCGATGGTACATGCGTCAAACTTTGCTCTCGAGAGAAATTAACAACTTTATCTATCATCTGTTTTCCATTTTTTTAAATAAAACGCTGCATCACATTTTTTTAACCGACAAATCACCGGGAAGTTTGAACTCCGTACAAATTGATCAGCATTTTTTAAAATGTTACCACGAGCCGGTGCCTTGTGGTGCGCCGGACAACACTCCCACCAATCACCTGTATAATCCACCCAACTATTCATCCGTCTAGCATCACACGCCCAGCCATAAAAATTAACACCTGTGTATATCAAGTCACTATATCTTTTCGTCTCGACAGTACCGTCATCATATGTAAAGTTATATGTTTCTTGAGAATGACCGGGGTGTTTATTGTTCCACTCCTTAATCATTTTTTTATATTCTGGTGTCTCGTGAGCATTAAACTTCCCAGTGTATATATCTTGTTTGTTGGGCTCAAAATAGATGTCGCGATATTCAACAAATTTATCTAAATCATTAGCGATAAGCATGTCATTAAAGCGTACATGTTTCTCTACACTCCATTTTTCTAACATGAAATCAATTCTCCGGAGTCTTCCTCTATCTCTTATTGTGATTAGTTTGGTTATCAAATTCTCTAGAGTATCTCCTTTGAGAAATGTTAAGTGAATGCTAGGAGAAAATTCAAACAAATCATACTCTAAGTATTTTTTTACTTCTTCATGGGATATGTTTAAGTTAGTTTGCAACTCGATTCTGTTGAGATATTCTGTCCTGTTGTTTAATATGTGTTGTGTGATCTCATGTAAATACATATATTCTGTTGGCTCTCCACCGTAAAAATATATCTCAAACTGTTTGTTTAGTCTTAAAAAGGCATCTACAATTTTTTGCTGGCTTTCAAAGTCTTCATTTCTTCTATTGTTATCAATAACATCACAATAGCTACAATTAAATTTACAATGACCAGAGATGTAATATATAATGTGATGTATCGACTGCCATTCCGCGTCGATCCGCTCAAACTTAACTAATTTTTTTTCTGCAGTCATGTGCAAATTGCTTACTCCACTCGGCATACGGTATACCGGTGGATAGAGATCTAAAATTTTTAACTGGGATGGACTCACCAGTACCTCGTTGTAACCCATTTAGAACATAATCCCAACTGGAATTCGGAAATAAATTATTAGTAGTTCTCTCATATGTTTTAGTCTTGCATTCAGTCCAGTAGTCATTCGGATTACTAGAACCAGTATAATGCGCTATAATGAAATTATACACCGTATCGTAATCACTATTGATCATGTCATTATATTGACTCTCATCAATCTCACCGTTTAGATATTTACCGAGAGTTAATATTGAATGCACGATAAAATACATCCCGGTGCTTTCCAACGGTTCAAGAAAACGGCTAGACAAACCGATATGACATTGTACATGTTTGTCGCGTGTCAGATGCACTTTCTTTCGCCCGCAATTGA
>Ga0222718_10005079_pt1 | contig 10750 bp, 12 predicted proteins | sample C33_27DmetaG_FD_165045 | JGI IMG/M metagenome (GOLD analysis project Ga0222718, IMG submission 165045) | Estuarine water microbial communities from San Francisco Bay, California, United States - C33_27D | ecosystem: Environmental > Aquatic > Marine > Unclassified | place: USA: California... | reverse complement strand
TTGAGGAAAAACTCAGGCTGACCCGTAACAGGGTTGATGCTGTTCAGTTCGTTACCAACAACATAACGCTCGGGCTCAATGCCCATGTCTCGCATACGAGCAAACAGAACTTCTTTTAGCGCAGGGTCTTCTTCAAATACCGCCATCGGTATGACGGTTTCGCCCGTCGCAACGTGCGCTATGCGATCATCTTCTTCACGGCCAAATGCCGCCAACTGCTCCGCAGTGGGTTTTACAATGTCATAGTAGTTATCAGCGTTCAGAGCTTCGTCCGACCAATCCCCAACCGTTGCGGTTAGGAACGACGCTAGGCCCCCGTTGGGGACCTCATAAGGCTCTGGACTGTGTGATACGGCGGCTGTCATAGAACTATCCCATAATAACGCGTTATTGTATCAAACCCCTTCTATGGGGTCGATACGGTTACCGCCCCTACACCCCCAGTTCCGGCTACTCCCGCCGGGTGGGGCTTATAGGCGACAACAATTTTTAAATTCCCATCCTGCTGGAAAATAGCACCCGTTTCTAGGTTGTAGTCATTCTCGGGCAGGTTCGTCAAAGTCAGTCCCGTGTGCCGTGCATCGCCGGGGTTGTTAAACAACTCCAGAAACACCGAAAACGACCGCACCACTTCAGCCATGTATTGTGCGTCATAGGACTGCGGGGCGGTTGGAAACTGAGGTAAAACAAGGCGGCGGCCACTCATCGACGGCCATCCGGTCGTATGTCAAGCCTTGGTGACCCCAAGCGCCATTGCACCTGTGATTCATCAGAGCTTATCCGCATGGCAAAGCTTCGGCCCCGCAGACGTAAATGAACTTGGTTTGTAAACTGCTCTACCGGCGTCGTCGCCGTTCGAGTGGTATCGGCGTCGTCCGAGTTGAGATAGTCCCCACCGGGAAAATTACGCACTTTTGTCGTAAACGTCACCGTAGGAGAGCTTGCAGTAGAGTTCTCAAACGTCACATCAGGAATGATTCGACGAATAAAGGCAAACTGCTCGCCCTCACCAATGTCGATCTGGCTGGACTCCACATACGCGGAAATAGGCGTAGTAGGCACCGTAGTCCCGTCATCCAAGCCAAGCTCATGGAAATACTGTCGTCCGTCGGTGTAGGTGGCAATCGGGTAGTCGTTGATGCCCCGATCTACCCAAGCAGTACGCGACAGAGTGCCGTAATACCACGCCTGCTCTTGAAAGTTAAACACGACATACCGGTCAACTTCGCTCGACGCAGAAGACGGGTAGAACCACCAGACTTCGTTGTATGCCGAGTTAAGCGCCGCAAAGACTTTCTCTTTCTGCTCACGGTTGAAATCATCAAAGATGTACGACCGGACAGAGCAAGGAATACGCTGTACCTGACCGCCATAGACGTAAAATTCTTCAAAGCCCATCCAGTACACGGCATCATCGTGAGCAATCGCGGCCAACGGCGACATAATCGAAATGTTCTCAGAAATCATGTTGATGCCGAAAGTAAAGGGCGGCCCCAAGAACTGCATGGTGTGTAGAGAAACGTCAGTGAAAACAAGCACTTGCTGTCTCGTTTCTACCGCCGCAATAATTTCTGAGCCAGAGCCAATACGCAGATCGCCTGCGGTGTTGTTGGGCAAAGACTGCCACGTCGTAGGGCTTTCCTGACTGCTGAAACGAATTAACAACGGGTCTTGTACCCCAATGTTGTTTTCCGGGTCACAGCCAAACGCAATGATGTGCCGGTCGCGGTCTGACACCAGCACCTGCTTCGCAATAGTGGGCGTCGTAGCGTCTGCCCCAGACAGGTCAGATAGGGCCGTGGCCCGTGAAGACAGGCCCAATGTCTTGTCCCAATAATAAATACCGGAATCGCGGACGTTGATAATCAGGTCTTCGCCAAAGTTGTCGTGCGTCCAGATACGCAAGACAGACGTAGTGCCTGCCGCCGCGTCTGCATCGCCCCAGCCCTCACGGCCCCACGTGCCTACGCCCCAGCCGGTGCCGCTTACCGACGTGTCCAGACCCACGTTGATCTGGTACGCGCCGACAACCGAGCTACCACCATTACCCGTATCACTGGCATTAGCGTCTACCGTGGCCCCCGACGTGTCTTTGGCTACGATGGTGTAGCTGTCGTCATCAATCACACCGTTGATTTGATACTCTTGGTTCAAAACCGCCGCAGTGATGTTGCCGCCAAGCGAAACCGCCCCCGAGAACGTGACAAAATCGTTGGCTACTGCACCGTGGGCCGTGTCTGAAACAGTAAGAGTAGAGGAGCCATCGGTCGCGGTAAAGGTGACATCCCCCGCCGCCGTCGTAACGCGGATAGGCGTAATGTCGTTATAAGCGCCGCCCTCTTCTATGTAGTACTTAAGGTTTGTTCCGAGGCCCATGTACCGTGAACCGTCGAGCGCGACGAACGGCTTGAGAGCCCGGCAGGTGCCCAAGAAAGTGCTTTCCGACATGCGCTCCCAGCCGCCAATCTTTTCTGGCACACCAAACCGGAAGCGTATCTTGTCGCCGTCAAACCAACCGCCTTCGTTAGTGTAGGAGGTCGTTTCGCGGTTTACGCCGGGTCTAAATTGGAGCTTTGTCAGCGGCATGGGTTAGCTCCACGTGTCAATCGCTACACGCTTCCATGTGTTAGAAGCCACACATACATAAATGTAATCAGCATCCCACGCAATCTCGCCTGCCGTACCGGTCGCAGAGGCACTGGCGGGGGTTTGCGAAGTTTGAATTATGACGCTATCGCCACTGGTCGTGAGCGCAGAAAACACACCTGTGCCGGGGGTACTTGCGCCAATGTTTGTGCCGTCAATTGCGCCACCGTTGATGTCTGCTGTCGTCACGGTGGTTGTGCCGGTGGCCGTTAAATCTGTAAAAGTACCCGCTACCGCCGTGTTTGCGCCTATGACCGCGTTATCTATCGCCCCGGCATTGATATCTACCGTGGCTAAAGTGGCCGTACCCGTCGTAGAAAGCGACGTAAAAGCTCCCGTGCCCGGTGTGTTGGCACCTATGTTTGTGCCGTCAATCTCGCCCGCCGCAATGTCTACTGTTGCCAAAGTGGCCGTAGAAGTAGTGCTTAAAGTGGTAAAAGCACCTGCCGCTGGAGTAGATGTGCCCACCTGAGTGCCGTTTACAGATCCGCCCGTAATGGTTGCGTTAGTGAAAGAAGACGCCCCAGACGAGGTGATGTTTCCTGTTACGTTACCGGTGACATTACCCGTCACGTTGCCCGTAACATTTCCAGCAACATTACCTGTAAGTGCGCCTGTTACGTTACCGGTGACATTACCCGTCACATTACCGGTTAAAGGCGCGGTAACGTTAGTGGCCAATAAGTCTTCAAAAACTTGGGTGACCGTTGCACTCGCACCGCCTCCATCAAATTTTAAGACAACGTCTTTCCCAGCAGGCACTTCAAAGTCATTAGAGGCGTTGTATGTGCCTTGAAACAAGATCAAAGAGCGACTACCGCTCAAAGAGTTGCGAATGTGAACGACCTTTTCTGCGTTGTTGGGAGTTAGCTGAAAATAAGCATTCGCCCCCAAATCGCCGCCATCGCTAAACTCAATGAACTTGTTTCGACCATTTGACACTGATCCGTCGGTAATAGGCAGAGCGTTGGGAGAACCTGAGTCGCCCGCTGATGAAACATTGATAGAAATGACACCGTCAATGGCGCTGTCTATCAAATCAAAGTTTGTGTTGGTCGTGCCGCCCCAAGTACCGGACTGCTCACCTGTCGCAATCTTTTCAATACCGAGGTTTGTTGTGTATGTACTAGGCATGGTTTCCTCGCTATGCCGCTATTTCGACCCAATTTGCATTTTGACTTGGGATTATTGAATTCCAAGAAGACTGTCCGACTTGACCCACTTCACCCGTTGCTTCAACCCCGGTAATTAACACACTGATTTCACCAATTGCTGTGACAAGTCCTACGCTACCCCGCATTCTCGGGCTAGTGACCAAGGCATCGACCCCGGTGCCTTCTATGACTGTCACCGTTCCGAGGCTTGCTGTAGTAGACAGGCCGGTAACGCTGACATTGGCGTCTCCGGTAACGCTGACGCTGTCTACTTCACCGGTGGCAGACACGCCTGTTACAGGAACATTTGCGGCGGCGTCAATCGCAACGCTACCTACCGTGCCGGTTCCTTCTACGCCCGTAACAGACACGCCTGTACCGGCCTGAATAATGACCTTGAGGCCCGTGTCCTCTAACTCGGCAAACGGCTCCTCGCCAAACGAAATGCCGCCAAACAGCGAGCCGCCGCTGTCAATAGCGATAACCGGCATAGTTGCTTCAAGGCCGGTAACTTCCACAGTTCTTGGCAGGGTAACGGAAACGTCACCGACAGATGCTGTCGCCTCAAGGCCCGTAAGATTAACTGTCTCGTTAAATACAACGCCGTTGCTTTGACCCGTAGCCTCAAGGCCCGTAACCGATACATTGGCTACGGTGTTGACCGTTATGAAAAACGGCTCGCTTTTCTCCGACGCAAATGGCGCTTCTGCAAAACTGTTTTCAGCAAAAGCTCCGCCATGCTCTTCAATGGCAATCGGCACAGAGCCTTTTGCCGAAACCCCCGTTACAACAACAGTCGGCCCCAGCGGGCTCTGGCTGAAAGAAGAGGCGGAAAAGCTACTTGAACCGAACATGGCGAGTTACCCGTTAGCCGTCGCTATTCTTCGCAAGCTCGTTCCCAAACCTAACCGCTCCTCAAGTTTTGAATAAAAGAAAAAGTGGTCCAAACCACGAAACCAGATACAATTATACCTAGAATCACCGCTGAAATATCCAACATTCGCTGTTGGCGGCGGCGTTGTCGGTAGATCATGCGTTCGCGCTTTGCCTTAATGTCGCGGCGCATCTGCATCATTTCTTTGTATGTCTCGACCCCATACGCCCAAGTGATTAGCTCTCGGACCTGCTTTTCCTGCTCTTCTATCTTTTTCTTGGCAATGACCGCGTTTAACGCCTGCTCTTCAACAGAGGAGCCGTCAAACATCTTTTTGAAAAGAGGCGGGTTTTCCGCTTCGCGCTCGGCTTGATTGATGTCAGATACCAGCGTGTACCAGTGGCCAAGTTTCTTGGCCACATGTTCTATTTCGGCCCCTTTACTGACGAGTGCCTGCAACCCCTTGAAGGTGGTTGAGGCCATCGCTACCAAACTCAAAGGGTCCATTCATCGGTTACTCTGTCTTCGTGGGCCAATCATTAGGAACCTCGTAAACTACATAGGGATCACAGTACGAGCCAAAATACGGCAAGTACCAAGTGTAGGTCTGATCCGACTCGCTATTTAGCTCCTTGTATCGGCATATCCGGTAATGCTCTAGCCTTGTTCGACTGCCTATCGCCCATGTGTAGGTGTAGGTATCAAGAACCAGATACAGGACAATAATTTCCACATATCACTGCGCTAGCACCCAATTTCCTGCTTCTTCATCCCAGTTGTAGCTATTGCCATCATCTGGCTTAGCAACAGGAGCTTGCCACTGGCACGTTTCTTCATTCAATGTCCATGACTCAAAAGGCTTTGGTGGTATAAAAGCATTTCTGGTCGAGTCGTATGTATAACCAATCCCCGCAAAGTTTTTACGCATATTTCCGTTATAACTTGTTTGCAACCATGTTCCGCCAAAAAGCGTTCTACAAAACTCAGAGCCAAGTGACTCTTGCTCTACGCCTTCCGAGTCCAATAATTCATTGTTATTAACAACAATTACCCGCTCAACAACATTGTCTAAACCTATTTCTGCAAAATGTGCCATGTCTAAACCTTAAATAGTTATGCTTCCAGAGCCTGTAAATTTGTAAACGTAATCGCTTCCAACAGTTGTAACTGTCGGGGAGCCTGAAGTAGAAGAGGCCGCTGATCCTGTTAACCTTACAATAACAACGCCAGACGCTCCATTGCCCCCACTCCTGTCCCCAGAAGTGCCACCTCCGCCACCACCGCCTCCAGTGTTAGCGGTTCCATCTGTTGCTTCTGCGTTTGTTCTATCGCCACCTGTGCCGCCACCGCCATCCCCTCCGGGAAAGCCTCCATCTGGCGCATATCCTGCGGTTTCTTCTCCACCGCCACCGCCTCCTGCATAATAAACATTAGAGCCAGTAATATCGTTTTGAAGCCCATCTCCGCCATAGCCGCTAGTATCTGTTCCGCCAGCTTCGCCAGCACCGCCACCACCTCCAGACCAGTTGGTGTCGTCTGTATCTTCGCCATCATTGCCTTGCCCTGAAGTGCCTGATCCAGCAGTTTGCCCTCTCTTGCCTCCTCCGCCAGAGCCACCATCTCTACCAATCTCTTGGCTTCCGCCGCCGCCTCCTCCGCCTCCACCACCAACGGAAGTTTGGGTAGTAAATCCAGAGCCACTTAAAACACTATCGCTACCATCTAGGCCATTGCCACTTCCGGGGCCAGCCCCGCCTGAGCCAACAGTAACCGTATAAGTAACCCCGGGAGTAAAGTTAACGCTAGTAGCGGCTAAATAACCACCGGCTCCTCCAGCGCCTCCAGCGTCATATCCGCCCCCGCCACCGCCAGCTACAACAAGATACTCACCGGACACAATTAGCGCGGGCCAATCACCGCCATTTTCAGCAATAATATTTTCTTTTAAACTCCAGATGCCAGAAGCGCCAGAGCTAGAAGGAAATTGCGCCATTAGATCGTAATACTCCCAGAGCCTGTAAACGTGTAAATATAATCTGCGCCGCTAGTAGTTTCTGAAGGCGAGCCTGTAGTCGATGATGCTTGTTGACCCATGCGAATAATTACAGCGCCAGAACCTCCGTTTCCCCCCGCCGCGCTACTACCACCGCCACCTCCACCGCCACCAGTATTAGCTGTCCCGTTGCCGCCATTAGCCGAAGCTCCACCTCCTGTGCCGCCACCACCTCCGGGGCTGGGTGTTGTAGTTCCTCCGCCACCAGCGCCTCCAGAACCGCCTCCGGCTCTTGTAACGCTTGAGCCTGTTATAGAGCTTGCTAGCCCATCACCGCCCGTTCCGGCAGACCTGCTTAAATATCCCGTTCCTCTTCCATTAGAGCCTGCGCCACCACCTCCTGCGCCGGGGTTTCCATCATTTCCCGCGCTAGAAGTAGCCCCATCGTAACCTTGTCCAGCAGTACCATTGCCTTTGCCAAAACTGCCGCCACCTCCTCCTCCAGCGCCACAACCCCCGTCTGATCCAGCAAGATCATCTGCAGGGCCGCCACCGCCACCCGCTGAAACAATAGTTGTAATACCTTGGCCAGAAATACTGCTATTAGACCCATTGCTAGCAGTTCCGCCATCACCGCCACCAGCGCTACCTCCACCCACAGTCACAGTATAGGTTTGACCAGTAAGTAGGGTTATGGTTGATTCAGTTGCCGAGCCTCGCCCAGACGTTTCAGTTGAGTATGAGTTTCGATAACCTCCGGCTCCGCCGCCGCCACCTCTAGCGCCGCCTCCACCACCGCCTCCAGCAATAACCAGATACGACGCAGTTGCATCGCCTGCAAGTGGAGGCCAGTTATCGCCAGCTTCAGCATTGTAGTTATCGCTCAAACTCCAAATGCTTGAGGCGCTAGTTGTTGTTGGGTATGCCATTACGTTGTTAAGCTCCCAGAGCCAGTAAACTTATAAATGTAATCACTACCGCTCGTTGTTACAGTTGGCGAACCTGTAGTCGATGACGCCTGTCCGCTAATCCTAATAATTACAACGCCGGAGCCTCCAGCGGCACTAGGGTTTGCACCGCCGCCTCCACCTCCGCCAGTATTTGCGGTGCCAGCTTGAGCCGACGCGCTATTGTTTCCGCCATCACCGCCACCGCCAGTACCTCCTGACCCTGCGGCAGAAGTAGATGTCCTGCCTCCACCGCCACCTCCAGCGTAAGTTACGCTAGAGCCTGTTATCGTATATGCCTGTCCATTTCCGCCATCTCCCGGCCCGGTTGCATCACTGCTATCTCCTCCTGCGGCACCCTTTCCTCCGCCACCAGCGCCTCCGGTTCCGCCACCCGCGGTATTGCCAGTGGCATCACCGCCATCATTGCCTTCCCCTGTTTCTCCAGTGCCGCCTACAGCAGTTGCTCCGCTTCGGCCTCCACCTCCGGAGCCGCCATTCCTGCCAGCTCCACTGCCAGTAAAACTGCCTCCGCCACCTCCGGCCTGAGCGGCAATAGCTGGCCCCCCTAAGCCATCAATAGAACTGTTATTGCCGTCATTACCCGGATCATTTTGACTTACCCCTGCGCCTCCAGCGCCTACCACTACTGTGATGGTTACGCCGACACCAGCAGTAAGAGACGAACTGTAAACTACACCGCCTGCGCCACCGCCTCCGCCGCCGTCGTATCCACCCCCGCCACCTCCAGCAACAATAAGATACGAACCAACAAAGCCAACCTCAGGCCAGTTATCGCCCATCTTGGCATTACGTTGCTGTCGCAACTTCCAAACGCCATAAGCAGATGAGGTGGACGGGTGCGCCATTAACTAATTTCCTCGTAAGAACAAACAGCTTCTAAATCAGACGCCGCATTAGCGGTTAGCCTTAGAGCATCTCCTTCTTCAAGGTAAATAGCCTTAGAAATTACATCGAGCGTGGCATCTGCTGGAACTACAATGGTTTTTCCAATGTGGTATGCAGTAGATGAGCGAAAAACATCAACATTTATTTCAGCATTAGAAGTGCCGTCAACATTGCTCACATAAAGAGCGTTTACCTTAAATACCTTTCCGCTTGCCGCAGAGTTAGTAACAATTGCAGTAGCAGAAGTTCCAACGGCCTGAACAGCAGTCTTTCCAGTAATAGTTGTTACATCGACAATATTTGGTGCCGTCATTATTTATCTCCTATCCGAACACAATGGCCATTGCGATGGCCTTGCCTGTGCTTGCCTTTCCATCAAGCTGGGTTTGAATGTTAGACGTCACGCCATCAACAAAATTAAGCTCTGCCGTGGTCGCTGTAACCCCATCCAGAATATTAAGTTCTGCCGGGGTGGACGTGACAGCAGTGCTATTGATAACAAGTTGATCGGAGGCATCCAGATACACCGACTTTTCCGCAGGGTACGCAATAAACACGTTCTTGCTACCAGCGCCGAAGCTGACTGCTGATCCGCCGTTGGAGCTTTCCAAGATGGTCGTTCTGGCTAGCGTGTTGCCACCACTGGAATACGTCCCCAGCCCGATTTCGTAATCAGAATTGGTTACGTCAATGATTGCGTAGTACGTTGTGTCTGCGTCAGACAACACCGCCGAGAACGCTTGGAAGTTCGCTACGGCACCGCCCAGCGATATCGCTCCCGTGCCGGTAGTGGTGGTTGTCTCTTTTACTCTGTCTTTAAGGACAAGTGCCATTGTCTTCTCCGATTAACTATTCTGGCTTCGCGGGCCAGTTAATACTGTTTGGGAACCCTTCCTGCTGAGGAATGTCTCGCAAGGCTTGACGATATGCCGCCCATTCTGTTGATAGAGTCAGATCAGCGCCTGCTCGCCAATCGGTTTGAGAAATTAAAGCATCTCTTTCTTTCCTAGCCTGCTCCGCCGCTCTTTGGTCGGCACCGGACTCCCACGCTAAATCTCTAGCATCCCACTCGGCTTCTTCTTCAGCAGTGAAAGGAACATTCCCGTCTTTGGTAAAGTGATAACGCGGCATACTTACTCCTTACGTTGAGGCGGTCAGGGCATAAACCCAGAATGTTCCGGTAGCTGTCGCTGAATTTGCAAACTGAAACCTTGCCCCGGAGATTGTTCCGTTCCCGCCCATATACCCGCCGATACCTCCTATTGCCCGCATGGGTTCGCCAAACGGTGCCTGAGTAGTCGTGTCCCAGTTGATAACTTGACGACCGCTCGTATTTACGAATGGGAATGTAATTTCCCCATAAGTTAGCGTATTAGATGGGATCGAGTTGCTTTGATAAATCCGCATCTCGCTAGCGTTTGTGCTTCTCTCCGTAACGTATGACCCGCCGTCTGTTGTCGACGAAATGATATTCATCCAATCATAGCCCGACGTTTGATAGGAGGCGCCGATTTTTAGGTACATCAGTATCTCATTTGCGGTGCTGTTGTTTTTGACTCTGTATATGATCTTATAGACATCATAGGTACTGCTGAAATCCTCCATATCAACAGTTGAGGCGGCGCTGGGCGTGTAGGTGTTCAATAACGTCCATGAACCGCCACCAGCATCGGCAAAGCTCAAAACCCCACTGCCGTTTGTAGAAAGAACTTGATCCGCTGTTCCATCTGCTGTTGGCAATGTCAGTGTAAAACTAGAGCCGACAGTGGCGGGAGCCTGCAAGCCGACATACTCGCCGCCTGCGCTGTCTTGAAGACGAAGATCGCCCTGACCTGTTATATCTAGCTGAGTGGAGGTAATCTCTCCGCTTGATCCGTAAATCACAGCTTTTGAGTTAACGACGGTATTTGCAGACGAGCCATCAACTAGGTTTAGCTCTGCTGTGGTGGCAGTGACTCCATCTAGGATATTAAGCTCGGCGGCTGTTGATGTGACTGCCGTCCCGCCAATGACCAACTGACCAGACCCGTCCAGATACACGGACTTGCCTGCGGGGTAGTTAATAAACACTTCCTTGCTACCTGCCGACAAGTCAACAGCAGAGCCGCTGTTTGAACTCGCCAGCACAGTGGTGCGCGTCAGAGTGTTCCCACTGGTTGCATAGGTGCCGAGGCCAACCTCAAAATCTTGGTTGCTGTCATCGACAATAGCGTAGTAGGTGGTGTCA
>Ga0222718_10005077_pt1 | contig 10755 bp, 11 predicted proteins | sample C33_27DmetaG_FD_165045 | JGI IMG/M metagenome (GOLD analysis project Ga0222718, IMG submission 165045) | Estuarine water microbial communities from San Francisco Bay, California, United States - C33_27D | ecosystem: Environmental > Aquatic > Marine > Unclassified | place: USA: California... | reverse complement strand
TGTGGTAACGCCAAGCCTGCATTACAGCCGCCATCTATTTGCCCACAATGACATACTGTTTTTGAAGAAGTCGTGCAGGAAAGGCATGACAGGCGTGAAGCTAATCAAATACGCGGTCGAAGACCTAAAGGCGTATGGCGTCAAATTGATACATATTAACGTCAAGAAGAAGCAGGATTTTGGCGTAGTGTTAGAGCGCCTTGATTTTGAACACGTCGAAGACGTATGGCAGTTAAAGGCTAACTAATGGCAATTTCCGTTGTTGCAGGGCTCGCGTCTGTCGGCAGTGCGATGGCCGCGGCTCAGACTTTTCTTATAGGATTCACCGCCGCAGTAACCGCATTTGCTATTGGCGCTGGCCTTTCAATAATCAGCCGCGCGCTCATGCCAAAGCCCGATTTTGGGCAGATGATGGACGGCATAACCGCCACCATCAGGGAGCCAGCGGCAACAAGAAAAGTTATCTACGGCAAGGTTAGGGTCGGCGGCGCTGTTGTATATATTACTAACTCAAACGCTAACAAAGACCTTTATCTCGTCATTGCATTTGCCGCGCACGAAATAGAGTCATTTGAGTCTATTTGGTTTAACGATCAAAAAGTTTGGGAAAACGGGAGCTTTGTCGCTAATTGGGCAAGCTATGCGGATTTTGGCATCCACAAAGGCGATCAAACCACATCCGATAGCGTACTAACCTCTGCTTCTAGCGACTGGACCAGCACACACATTCTCAATGGCATTGCTTATTTGCGGGTCAAATTGGTGTGGGACGAGGATCGCGTCAAGTTTCCCAATGGCGTGCCAAACGTCTCTGCAATCGTTAAAGGAAAAAAGGTTTACGATCCACGCAAGGACTCCACCTCATCAGTCTATGACTCTAGCCTTGGAGTTGATACGCACCGCGTAGACACAGAATCAACGTGGGAGTGGTCGCAAAACCCTGCATTGTGCATACGGGACTACCTCACTGACCAAAAGTACGGTCTGGGCGAAAGCAACGACAACATGGACCTAGAGACGGTTGCCGCTGTCGCTGATATCTGTGACGAGCAGGTAACGCTAGACGCAGGAGGTACGCACGACAGATACCACTGTGACGGCGTTGTAGATACCGGCAACAGCATTAAAAACAACATAGAAGCCCTTGTGTCGTGCATGGGTGGTCGTATCGGCTACGTCAACGGCAAGTATTTTATGCAGGCCGCAGAATACGAAGTGCCTACGATTACCATCTCTGAAGAACACATGGTCGGGCCGATATCCATACAAACCAAACAAAGCCGTAGAAGCGTCTACAACGGCGTCAAAGGGACGTTCGTATCAGAGGAAGAAAACTACATAGTCGCGGATTATCCCGCCAAGACGGACTCTACATACGCGCTAGAGGACGGTGATCCGGTATATCTGGATATGCCGTTGCCGTTTGTTACCAATCAACAAAGAGCGCAACGTCTAGCCAAAATCGCACTAAAGCGGTCACGCCAACAGACGCTTGTTACTGTCCCGCTTAACTTGGCGGGTTTGCAGTTCAAAGCTGGCGACTTTATCAATATCACCAATTCGCGCATGGGCTGGACGAATAAGCCCTTCGAGGTATTGGACTACAGCCTTGAGATGGCCGCAGGCGGTGCTATAACGGTCAATGTGCAGTGCATAGAGACTGACTCTACTGTTTACGATTGGACGGCCAGCACAGACGAGGAGACGTATAACGAGGCAACTGATCCGTCTACAGACGATGGCACTACGGTAAACGCTCCAACTGGCTTGACGCTTACTGAAACAGTCGACGTTTCTAAAGACGGTGCGGTGTCATCTAGCATCCAAGTGTCCTATACGGCGTCTACAAGCGCGTTCGTAGAGTATTACCAAGCTAGGGCATTCCCTACCGCAGATACAGATGACAAGTTATTTGTGAGGACAGAGGGCACGTCTCTCACCTTTAGGGGCTTGAAAAACACCTCTGCTGGTGTTGAGTACAAAGTTCGCGTGAGGGCTGTTAACTCAAGCGGGGTGCGGTCAGCATGGGTTGACGGATTTATTACGCTAGAAGGAAAAACTGTAGTTCCGGTAAATCCCGACGATGACGATTTTCAAATACAACCTGGGTACCAAAACCTTACTGCGACATGGACAAACCCAGACATAGACGACTTCCTTGGTATGGAGGTCTACAGGTCTAATACCTCTGGCGGCACATTTACTCAAATCGCAACCGTAGGCGGCAACGGCGGGGCTACGGCATCGTTCGTTGACACAAACCTGCCAGACAGCGCCACTCGGTATTACAAGCTAAAAACGGTTGACCGCAGTAGGAACAAAAGCGCGTTCTCTGCAGAGCGCAGTGGCACAACCAGTCAAGCGATAAACGAAATAGATATCGTGTCTAGCTTGCCTGCGTCTGGCGACTTTACAGGCCAAGTTGTCTTTTTAACTACAGACAACAAGCTGTATCGCTGGACAGGTTCCGCATGGACTGCCGCTGTGCCTGCGGTCGACGTGACAGGCCAACTATCAGATTCGCAACTTGCCGCGTTATCAGCTACCAAAATCACGGGACAGCTTACGGACGCTCAGATTGCGGCATTAGCAACGTCTAAGTTGACGGGCCAAATTACAGCTACGCAAATAACAGATGGCGCTATATCTACTCCCAAACTAGCCGCAGGCTCCGTAACTACTGCGAAGCTGGTTGCAAATGCTGTCACTGCCAACGAAATTGCCTCAAACACAATTACGGCGTCAGAAATCGCGGCGGGCGCGGTAACTACCTCTGAGCTTGCGGCAAACGCTGTAACGGCTAACGAAATAGCCGCCAATTCAGTGACCGCTAGTGAAATTGCCGCAAATACGATTACTTCTAATCAAATTGCATCTAACACGATTACAGGCAATGAGATCGTAGCGAACACGATCACGGGCGGTTTGCTCGCGACAGCATCAATCATCACAACGTCCGCGCAAATTGATGACGGCCTAATTACGAACGCGAAAATTGGTAACGCGGCTATTACGACAGCGAAAATCGGCGATGCCGCTGTAGATACCTTACAGATCGCAGGTAATGCGGTCACGATCCCAGAAGGTGCGGACGGATCAATTAGCGTTTCGCTTACGACCACTTACGCTAAGTGCGGCGAGGTGACGGTCGATTACGGCTCTGCCGGTAAAAACCCAAGTGCGGCCATAGCGGTCGGTAGCGTTCAGGTGGCCGGAGATGGATCACAGACTCAAAGCATTAACGTAGAATTAAGGCGTGTATATGGGTCTGGTAGCTATGCGGGCAAAAACAACGCGGTAACGTTGGCGAGCGGATTTGGAGGGCAAGTTGTCGTGGGTGGCGAATGGCCCATTGCACAAATTGGCTCTTATACGTCTTTTAAGTACGAGATTTGGGCTAAAACAACTACTGGCACCCGCACAGCCGGACGTTTTTTCATAGCAGTTATGAGTAGCAAGCGATGACCGTAGCAGTTATACATGACGACGATGGAAAAATTACCATTCTGCGGTCTGGCCGCGAGTCAGGCGTCAGGATCGACGCAGAGGCCACAGGAAAGCCTTACGTCATAACTGAGGATGAGGTAGACCTAGAACAGCATTACGTCCGTGTGACCACTGACGAGATCGTAGCGTACCCCGCAAGGCCGTCAGAGGCGCACGTCTTTAATTACAGCACTGAGGCGTGGGAGCTAGACCTAGATTTGGCTAAATCCCAAAAATGGCACGACCTCAAGATAGACCGTGATGATCAGGAGTTCGGCGCGTTTACTTGGAACGGCTGGGAGTTTGACGCAGACGAAGATAGCCAAGCGCGTATAAATGCGGCAGTGCAGGCGGCAATGTTAGACGATACCTATACCGCCACATGGACACTAGCGGATAACAGCACGCAGGCTTTGACAGCCGCACAGCTAAAGGAAGTGGGCAAGGCGCTCGGCAACCACATAAAAGCCGCACATGATCGTGGTAGAATAGTACGGTCTTTGGTGGATTCTGCCACCTCTACTCAAGATTTGGAGGCTATAAGCTGGTGACAACCATAAACCTCGTCAGCGGTGACACACGGCCCTCTATAGAGCTTACCTTAACGCGAGAGGACACGGGGCTTGCTATAGACCTGTCAAACGCGACCGTAAATATGAAATTCCGCAAAAAGGGAACAGATACCGTCCTTTTGACCAAAACGTCAGTAGCCTCTGTGTCAGATGCAGGAGACGGCAAAGCAGTGTTCCAGTGGTCGTCTGGCGATTTAGACCTAGCCGCAGGCTCATACGAGGGCGAGGTTAGTTTTACAGTAGGCGACAATACAGAGACGATATTAGAGCTTTTAGACTTCTACCTGCGCGATGACTTCTAAAGTCTCAATAAAAGTAGCGTATGCAAAGCTAGCGGCGGCGGCTAATTACGCGAAAATATCAGCTACTCGCCTATTTAACCTTATAGATCAATTAACTAAGGCGTTAGCGTCTGGCGCGTCAATTAGTGATGCCATTGCTAAAGCCATAGCAACGTCCAAAGCTGATTCTGCAGGGGTGGCAGACTCGCACTCGGCGAGCGTTGGAGTGGTTAAGGCAGACAGCGCGGCCATAGCGGACGCGGTAGAGTTTGTCAGAGGCAGGCTGGTTAGCGATGCGGCTAGCCTCTCCGATTCGCAGAAGTTTGATATAACCAAGGCTCTGAGCGATCAGCCTGTAATTATTGATCTTGTCGCCAAGCACCTCACCAAGACATTTGCTGACAGCATATCTGTTGCCGACTCCGCGCAAGACACAACAGGCTTGGCAGTTCAACAGCTTACGGACTCCTCTGGTGCCAGTGATGCGATTGTTAAGGCTGTCGTGTCGGCGCTACAAGATTCCGTAGGGCTTACTGACGCGGTAGTTAAAGCCGTTACGTCTGCGCTGTCAGATAGCGCGGTAGCAACGGATGCGTTGACTAAGACCATTGGCGCTACAAAAGCAGGCCAAGCGGTCATTACGGATGCGGTGGCTAAGTCCGTCAGCACTCAAGAGGCTGAGACTGCCACAGTAAATGATGATAAAATTCTGTCTGTTGCGCTTAATAAAGCGGACACTTCTAATGCCACAGATAGCGGCACATATCGGGGCCAAGGTTATTGTGACTTTACCTATTTTGCCGAAGATTACGTTGGATACTCAGGGACTTTTTAAATGAAAGACACTCTCAAGCTAACAGGTCGGGTCAACCTTAAACTTATTGGCCCAGATGGCGGTATTAAAGACGAGCGCGATATTGACAACCTAGTCGTTACGGCAGGTTTGAACCACATTGCCTCGCGTATCAAGGACGCAACGGCTACGGCTATGACTCACTACGGCGTGGGTACAGGCTCTACAGCGGCGGCGGCTGGCGATACCGATATGGAAACTGCGCTGGGTAGTCGCGTGACTCTGACGTCTACAACGGTCACTGATAACGAAGTGGCCTATGTTGCGGACTTTGGCGCCGGGATTTCCACTGGTGCAATTACAGAGGCAGGCGTGTTCAACGCATCTACGGGCGGCACCATGCTTGCTCGCGTAGTGTTCAGCACCATTAACAAGGCCGCTGACGATACTCTGCAAATTACCCACACGATCACCATTAGCGCATCGTAAGGAGGTAGCTCATGGCTACCATTACGACTCGGAGCGGGAAGGGAAGCCCGCTGACGAATAATGAGGTTGATGCCAACTTTACCAACCTCAATACCGACAAGATTGAGCTTACTGACCTTTCTGTGGGTGCTGAGGCTACGCCTAGCGGTGATGGCTCTATTGCGTACAACAGCGCGACAGGTGTATTTACCTATACGCCGCCGGAGTCTGTCAGCGATATTAGTGGCGCAGTCGTATTTGCGGCTAAAGCTGGCGAGGCGCTGTCTAAGGGTGACGCTGTTTATGTGTCGGGTGTGTCAGGCGCTTTGCCTGTCGTGTCTAAGGCAGACGCAGATGACGCATCGAAAATGCCTGCTTACGGGCTAGCGGAGACAACGGTAAGCCTTAACGGCACTGTCAATGTAGTCACCTTTGGCTCTATCACTGATGTTGATACGTCTTCGTACTCAGTAGGCGACACGCTGTATATATCCACTACGGCAGGATCGCTTACAGCTACGAAGCCGGCCGGCGAGTCATCGCTTATTCAAAACATCGGCAGAGTCATTCGCGTTCATGCTTCTGCTGGCTCTATCAAGGTCGGCGGTGCAGGGCGCACAAACGACACGCCTAATCTCAATGACGGCAACGTCTTTATTGGTAACGCCAGCAACCAAGCAGAGGCGCGGGCGCTTGTAGAGGCCGACATTAGTGATTTAGGGACGTATCTAACCTCGGTTACGTTCTCTGACATAGATGGCGCGGCTGTATTGCTGTCTACAGAGACATTTGCAGACGTTGATACTCAGCTAATGACGGCGGCGGCTATTGACGACCGCATAGAGTCAAAGGGGTATATCACCACCTACACGGTCACACAAAGTGATGTCACAACGCATCAAGCCGCGTTATCTATTACAGAGTCGCAGATCAGCGATTTTGGCACATATACGAATTACGCCAATTCTGATGTAGACACACATTTGAATACCAGCACTGCGGCGACGAACGAAGTATTAAGCTGGAACGGCACAGATTACGACTGGGTCGCGCAGTCTGGTGGCGGCGGTGGCATTGCCCTCACAGACCTGTCAGTAACCACTAATACAGCAGGCACGGCGGCCCTTAGCTATAACAATACGACAGGTGTATTCAGCTATACCCCGCCAGACCTATCCAGCTACTTGACGGGCATCACAGGTCAAAGCATCGCGAACCTGTCTGATGTATATGACTCTATTTCGCCAGCCATTAACACCGTCCTTCAATGGGACAATGTAAACAGCCGATGGGATGCGGCAAATGCGGTAACGCCTAATAATGTGCAAAGTTATATCGACACGCACATCAACACCGGCACTGCCGCTAGCAACGAAATACTTAGCTGGAACGGCTCAGATTATGAGTGGGTAGAGCAAGGCATAGCCACGGTATATTCGCTCACTGGTACGGCCATCGATCCCACCAACGGCGGCATTCAGACAAAGACCATTTCGGCTAATACGACATTTACAGAGACGCTAGCCTCTGGCGAGAGTGTAGTGCTGATGTTGGAAGGCGCGGCGTCCTACACGATTACATGGCCTACGATAACGTGGGTCACAAGCTCTGGTAATTCTGCCCCTACGCTCACCGCTAAAGACACGCTTGTGCTTTGGAAGGTCAGCACAACGCTATACGGGGCTTATGTAGGTAGCTACGCATGAAGCCTTTAGATAAGGCATTGATGGCCGCCGCAGGCAATGTTGGCGGGGCGGCACCGCCGTCTAATGCGTGGGACATTGCATACGCACAGGCTCCTCTAGACACTACAAATGCATGGGACATCAGCAAGGCGGCAAATACTGATGTGGTCTCTGGAAATTTTGGAGGCAACTCGCAGGGGCTGGTCTTTAAGCCTGACGGTACAAAGATGTTTATAACCGGATCAGGCGCAGATAACGTAAAAGAATACAGCCTAACTAAAGCATGGAACCCCAAAACAAGCACCTTAGATTATAGTTTTTCAATTTCTGCCCAAGAGGCAACAGCGTCCGGCCTTTTTTTTAAGCCTGACGGAACCAAGTTTTATGTTGTTGGCTATACCGGCGATGCTGTTTATGAGTATGACATGACCACAGCGTGGGACGTTAGCACCGCCAGCTACTCGCAGAGCTTTTCGGTTTCCTCTCAAGAAACGGGGCCAAGAGGAATATTTTTTAAGCCAGATGGCACTAAGCTCTATGTGACGGGCAGTACCGGCGACGATGTTAATGAGTACGATTTAAGTACTGCATGGGATATCAGTACAGCAAGCTACTCACAAAACTTTTCAGTTGGCGCTCAAGAGACATTGCCACAAGACGTTCAATTTAAGTCTGATGGCACGAAAATGTACATCATGGGGTCAAGCGGCGATGACATCAACGAATATAACCTAAGTACTGCGTGGGACATTAGCACTGCCAGTTATTCACAAAACTTTTCCGTTGCGGCTCAGGATGGTTTTCCGTCATCTCTTTTTTGGCGACCAGACGGAACGCAGTTTTTTATGATTGGTTATAGCAATGACAATATAAATGTCTACACCATAGATCCGTATACATTTTCTGTTAGAACTCAAGAAGGTGTGCCTTTAGGCGTATCATTTAAAGATGACGGCACAAAAATGTATATTTGTGGCGATGTGGGTAACGATATCAATGAATACTCGCTTACCACGGCATGGGATGTCAGGACTGCAAGCTATGTAACTAACTTCTCTGTGTTTTCTCAAAGTACAGCCCCCCAAGATATAGCTTGGAAGGCAGACGGCACATCGTTTTACATAGTAAGTTATGCCCCTAGTATTGCGGCGTACCAATATAATTTAACCACTGCGTGGGATATCAGCACTGCAAGTTACGCAAATAAGAGTTTCACTGACCTGCAAGAAAACCAACCTCAAGGTATTTATTTTAAGTCAGACGGTTTAAAAATGTATACCGTAGGGTCTGCCAGTGACTCAATCAATGAATTTACATTAACCACAGCATGGGACGTTAGTACTGCAAGCTACGACCAAGAATTTTCCGTGTCTGCACAAGACCCCACCCCTTCCGGCTTGTTTTTCAAATCGGATGGAACCAAGGCGTATATCATAGGATACAACCAAGACAAGCTCAGTGAGTACGACTTAACCACGGCGTGGGACGTTAGTACGGCTAGTTATTCTCAGAACAGGGATATTTCAGGTATCGACACGGTTCCAAGGGGCTTGTTTTTTAGACCAGACGGGACATCTCTTTTTATAGCCGGATCAACTAATGACACGGTTGTTCGTTGGGATATGACATAGGTATAGATGATGTTTGTAAAAATAGCAGACAATGAGGTAGTCCAGTATCCGTACAGCATTGAGCAGTTTCGTGCTGATAATCCGACTATTTCGTTCCCAGCAGAGATATCAAGCGACACTCTCGCAGGATATGGCGTTTATCCGGTTGGCTATCAATCTGCTCCAGCGTATGACCCTGCTACTCAAAGGCTAGTCATATCGTCACAACCGTCTCTCGTTAATGGTAGCTGGGTGCTGACCAAAAGTATTGAGAACAAAACGGCAGAGCAAATAACCAACGACACCACCACTAAAGGCGATCAAGTACGATTGACCCGAAACAAGAGACTGTCTGAAACAGACTGGTGCGCCCTGAGTGACGTAACAATGTCAGCCGAAATGTCTGCGTATCGACAGGCATTGCGAGATTTGCCGGATCAAGAGGGTTTCCCCTATACCGTAACGTGGCCTACTAAACCGTCTGGTGCCTAACAGATGGTTGACCCCGTTACCGCGATAGCCGCCGCAACCAAGGCGTATGCGGGTATACGGGCGTTCATTGAGGCAGGTAAGTCCATCGAGGACACCTTTCAAGTAGTCGCACGGTGGCAAGGCCACGCCAGCGATATCATCTATGCTAGTCAGCGTGAGAAAAAGCGCAACCCATTTGCGAAGCTGGTATTTGCAGAATCAGCAGAGGCAGAGGGCACGCGCATATTTGCCGCACGCCAAAAAGTCCAGCAACAGCGATCAGAGCTAATTACTATGATTACCTACGCCTACGGACAGCAGGGCGTGGATATGTGGCGTGAGTGCATCAAAGAAGTCCATGCTCAACGTCAGCAGGAAATCTATGCGGCTCAAGAAGCCAAGGATGCGGCGATAAAGATGATCGCGATAGCCGCCCTTCTGGCGGTCGCTGGCGGGCTAATCTATTTGATAGTGCAATTGGCTACACGGTAAAATACAACCAGAGGTGATTTTATGAAAGCTATGCTCTTTTTTGTTTCTATGTTCGCAATGTCGGCGTCAGCCCAGACCGTCATTTACTACGAGGACGGCACCACCTATACCCTTCAGCCGAATGAGCGGGTATACGTTGAGACCGCCAAGAAAATGTACAGAAAGAAGAGCTACAAGAACGGCAACGAGTATTTCACCCACACGACGCCTAGCGAAAAAGTAGATTACGAGCCGGAAGCCCATGAGGGCATGGAGGCTGGTTCCGAAGAGTGGTGCGAGGCTTATGCGCCATATCTTTACGCGAACGGCTACACCTTTGACGATCAGATATATCTACGCGCTTGCGTTGATTAAGGGCAGATAAAATGAGCGGCGCAATGGAAGAAACGACAAAGCAGGTGCTTGATGCGGCCAGTGTTTTCACAATGCTAGGCACCTTGGGGTCTATTCTTCCCCCTATCGCCGCGATATTTACCATTGTTTGGACAGGTATTCGCATCTACGAAACCGATACCGTTCAATCCCTGACCACCAAGAAGCGAAAGCGTGACGCCAAGGGCCGATTCGTCAAGGACGACGACTGATGCTAGAGGCATTGATTGGCCCTGTTACTGGCCTGCTAGATAAGTTCATACCGGATGCAGATGAAAAAGCGAGGCTGGCACATGAAATTGCAACAATGTCAGAGCGCCATGCGCAAGAGCTTGCCAAAGGCCAAATTGAAATTAACAAGGCTGAGGCGGCGCACAAGTCAATGTTTGTCGCAGGCTGGAGGCCGTTTGTTGGGTGGACTTGCGGGGTTGCTCTGGCTTGGCACTTTGTGGGTCAGCCTCTCGCTGTATTTGGCATCGCTGTTTCTGGTATTCAGACCCCTGCACTTCCTGTATTTGAAATGGA
>Ga0222718_10005074_pt1 | contig 10760 bp, 10 predicted proteins | sample C33_27DmetaG_FD_165045 | JGI IMG/M metagenome (GOLD analysis project Ga0222718, IMG submission 165045) | Estuarine water microbial communities from San Francisco Bay, California, United States - C33_27D | ecosystem: Environmental > Aquatic > Marine > Unclassified | place: USA: California... | reverse complement strand
CACATCCTATGTTAGATGTTATAGTTTCAACAACAAAGTTAGCAATGTTATCACCAGTTAAACGTTTAATATTATTAGTACCGAATATAAATAGATTATTACGAAAAGACTTAATTTGTATAATCTCAAAGCCTACATTGATAACACCCGCACCACTAGCAGGAGTCCAATCTGTTTCATTTACGTTTGCACTGAAGTACAAGTTGTAAGGCTCTGAACTATCGCCAGCTAAGAATAAATGATTGTTAAACGCTGCAGCTAAGCTAGGCGCAGAGGGTACGCTGCCCGTGTTAAGTTGTGTATAAGTAGTGCCGTCCCATGTAGCAGCAGGATTGACTCCATCAACAACAACAAACTTAGGTGTTCCCCAATTAAAACTTTCAAACCTAACTTTACTAACACCTGTCATTGTAGGTGAGCCTGAAGTAGTTACTGCTTGCCATCCTTTAACAGTAGGAGTAGATTGCACTGTACCTGTAGCAGAAGATGTACCGCCTGTTAAAACATTGCCTGTCGCAAATATATTAGTGGGCAACTTACCAAAGTCAATTACAAGAGCATCTGCAGTTTTAGATATAACTGTACCTGTAGCTGCTACTGCAGTACTATCTCCTGAACTAACAACACCTGTTACAGTTTCACCTACTGTAAAGCCAGATCCTTCGCCAGCGCCTAACGCTACATCATAGTAGTGATTATACCAATGTAAATAATTATTACCAGAAGAAGGTTTACGTGCAGCAAAAATACCTTGATTAATACTTGCCGAAACATGTACCCCTAAAACAGGTGAATTAGCTAAACCAGTTAGTTCACCGTATGCTTGTGTAAATCCACTTATACGACGATACCCACCATCAAGGGCAGGTTCATAATTAATCATACGTATAGCTGTACCTGAAAGCTGACCCCCCTGTGTAAGGGGATCTGTATTAAGTATTAATCCCCCCTGACAAGGAGAAGCAAATGTACGCAGATTATCTGGCATTATTTAGTGCCTGTATTAGAGTTAAAATGGTATCCTGCTAAAACAGTAGAAGTCACATACATAGGTGAGTCTAGTAATAAACGCCGCATGTTATCAATACCATTCTCAAACTTCTGTTGATGTATAGCTCCACCTTGTTCATTTGCCCTAAACCGCATTAAGTACATAACTGCGCCATCAACTATGACAGTGTTAAACCTATCAGGAATAATAGAAGTATCATTATACACAGTTAAGTCTGAAGGAAACTTCCAATAACGGTACTCTATTTCATACGCTTCATCAGGAAGAGGTGTTACGCCAAACTTAGTATCTTGTGTTTGGTAAACTATATTAGGCGTTGAGTAGCCATTTGTACTTGAAGCGTCTTCTATAGCGCGATGGTATCTAATGTAATCATTATAAGTTATTACGGGTAATCTTCCAGGATCATTACTTGTAGATACTAGCTTCTTAATGTAGAACGTATCCCAATCTGCCTTGGAGTAGTCAGAAGGAAAATCATAAGTTCCTACACCGGAAGATAGTGTTTGAGTATACGTCACAAGAGTAAAGGGCCACTCCTGTGAGGTTTGCAATATCTCTCTTATACTAGCATTTACGGCATCCTTAGCCAATGCCTGTAGGTTACGTACATCAGAGAAGCCATTGCCCCCTGTGTCTAACTGTACTTCATTCATGCGGCGAAGTACTTCATTTACAAGTGTTACATACGTAGCCATTAAAAAACCTTACATTTTAAATGTGCTGAAGGGCCAGCCTCTTGACGAAGCCAGCCCAACAGTCTATGTAATATTAAGCAGCGTTGTAACGTGCTGTTACAAGTGCTTCTGGACGAAGAATTTTGCGCCCGTAAAGATGCATACCGCGAACAATGTCAGCGAATGAATCTGGGTCACGATAGTTCTCGACTTTGTTGATCTGCTCAGCAGAAGCAACAGCATCGTCCTGTCCAGCAATAACAACTCCATAGTTATCATCCTGTGCAGTTGCACCTGAAGTGCCTGGTCCCGTACCCGCTGAAGGCAAGTTATTTGAAACGTATACACGGAAACCGTGCAAGTTATTCAATACTAAGCCGTTCATCAAGCCATTGCCACCCCAATCAGATTGCAATAGACGTGAATCTTCGTCTTTCAAGATCTCCATGAACACAGGATCAACAACAATCCACCGTCCACGTGAGTCTACATTTGCTACGTCCATTGTACGTGCCATACGTGCTACCACCGTTAGTGGTGAAGTCGTTGTGGTTGACAATGCAGTCGCGCCTGGAAGACGTGAGGTTAGTGGGATTGAGTCACCTGTTGTACCTGCAGATGCTGAAGTTGTGATGTGACCAATGTCAGCCATAGTAAGATGATTGGCAGTCAAAAATTCACCAGTCAAGTTACCTGCTGTGTCATGCTGTGCGTCACCAGATGTTGTCGTAATCAAAACACCAGCAGTTGTGTGGCCTGACATGTATGACAGAATGTCTGCGTCCATTGCGTCTGCCATTTTATATGCTGCACGATCAGCAGCAAGGGAAACGTAATCAACACTTGAGAATTGGTCTTCAATGTCATCCATTTTGAAAGCAAAGTAGTTAGCTTTGTCAATGGTGAGTGAGAAGTCCTCGTCATTCAGGTCTTCAACGCTGATAGCAGTTTTACGCTCAAGAGCATTAACTGTTACGTCAGGCTCTTTCTGGATGCGAACCACATCACCTTGGTTTGCAATCTCGCCAAAATAAGAGTTGTTCGTGATTGCATTTGCGACAGCCGCTTTACGTAGAGCGATCTGTGCTTGTTTAGAATAGATAATCGGGCTGAAGTTGCCGTTAAATCCAGTTTTGCCAGAGGCAAGTGCTATAGCCATAGTTAATTTCTCCTTATAGATATGGCGTGAAGTTTGACACTACATATCCACTAAAGAGGCTCATCATTTCAGGGTAGTCAGCTATGCATCAAGGATGGCCTTCCTATCAGCGCTGGGCCTTTACTCAGAGGTAGTTCTTTGTTGTGGCTAGTGCTTATAAAAGCATACACACTTATTTGGTGTATATACTATAGTTTTACTTATGATTGTTTTCTTGTCAAGTTATTTCTTAGATATATCATAAATAAACTTACCAGAGCGCTGAGCTTCCATAATCTCTTCCATGCGCTTCTCGTATTCTTTAATAGTCATTTTAGCTACTTGTGATTCCCTTATGTAACCAGCAGCCTCGTCGTAGTCAGGTGTAGCTGTACGCTTTGCCATAACAGAAGTTGCTGCACTTTTGTCACTGCTAGGTTTCTTAGACTTAGACGAGATGCCTTTGTCAACTTTATATAGGTCAATCACACGAGCTACAGACTTAGCGTCTTCTATGTTTTCATACAGAGCATCCTGCACCCACTTAGGCTGTTCTTTAGCCCAATCATGGAAAGTATCATCTGAACGAATAGCATTAAAGTCAGGATGTAATGCAGCAAGTTCAGCTTCGGCCTTTTCACGTTTAGCTACGATGCGTAACTCTTCAATCTCTTTTAGCCTACCGTCAAGATCAGATGAACGCTCTCTGGCCTTCTTATCTGCTATAGCTTCGACAATACCCGCTACATCAGGGTACTTCTTAGCCCAAGCCTCTACCTCGTTTTCTGACTTAGGTAGTACAAGCTCATTCTTAGTAGCTGCGTCAAGTTGCTTCTTTAGCTTTTCAATCTCTTCTTTATGTTGATCTGATGTCTTCTGCATGTGACGCTGAATGTCAGCATATCTTTGTTTGAACGTCTTCTCTTCAACACTTAAGCTATCATCACTTTCTTGTGCTTCAGATTTAGGTTCTTCTTTTTGTTTGGTACTACTCTCTGCCTGTACTGACTCTGCGCTAGGCTTTGAGCTACGGGGTTGCGCTTCAGCAACTTGCTCTTCTTCTTGTGCTTCTTCATCTTGAATAACACCTGCCTGTTTAAGCAGTTCCCTTAGTTCTGCCTCATCTTGTGCGACACGATTAGCGTTACGTTGATGTGACGCAGAGTTAGTTTGTATTAATTGAGTTTCAACCATTTCTTACTCCTTATGTTGGGGCCAGTCGTAACTGGGTATCCTTATAGTTATGTGGATTATTATTTCTTTTTCTTATTTTTAGGTTTTTGCATCATGCAAAGTATCCTTGATTATCTTCTGATAGACCTATACCAGATAAATCTCCTGACACCTCGTTTCCTCCTAAATTACCACTGTCCGGTCTTGACGGTGGTCTTGGTGATTCATCTGGTGTAGTGTCGTCTGTTGTGTAAGACCCTGTATCTGGGTTATATGTATAGCCCCTTGGAGCGTCATCTTCCATAGCTTTAATATCAGCAGGATCTTTACTGACAGTATTCTTAGGTTCGTCATCTGTTTCTGATTTTCTACTATCTAATTCTGCTTGGTACGTTTCTATTTGTTTTTGCGTGTTAGTTGTTCCTGCCAACATATTTATGCCAGCAATAATTGGTATGCTATCTATAAACGAAGAAATCTTGCCTTCTGTTGTCGTTTTATCTTTAAGCCCTTGAATCCTACCTTCTAATTCTTCAATAGATAAATTGCTATAATCTGGAGGTTCACTTTCTACTGGATCTCTTTTTCCTCTACCTTTATCAGAATCATCAACTTTTTTTACCTCTTCTTTAACTTGTTGTCCTTCTGGAGCATAGCCCGGCGGGATCATAGACATAGGCTGTCCATTAAAAAACGGAATAGTAATTTTCATACCTTGATTATTTACATACACACGATACTCTAGGCCACCAGAGTTAGATCCAGTGTATCCAAATTGTGCTATATCAGGTTGCTTAATGTATTCAGGAAAGCTCAAGCCGCCTTCTTGGAAGCCCATAAGACCTCCTTGAGCAGCCCCCGTTTGAGTTTGTGATAAGTCTTGCAGCATCATAGCCGCAACCTCTTCATCCGAGATACCACTATCGCCTTCTACTTCAACAGGCTCCCCACCGATACGACCATTAGCTTCCATTTCAGACATACCAATCTTGGCCTGTTCACGTAGATCCTCAAAGAACTTCAGGCCATAGTAACGCAGAACATCAGCAGGTACAACATATTCACCTTCGCTCAACATCGCAGGTATGTCATCACGTACCTCTTCAGGTAGAGAACCTGGGGGTACTTCATTGCCTGACACAGGGTCTACTTGATTGCGCCGTGTCTTAAATACTATTTCTGTTTGATCGTCTTCATTTAATGCCATTAACTTTGTCCCTTAAGTACATGAGTCTACGTAAAGCACGTATACCTCCCTGTGTTTGGTATATATCATTTACATTCTCAGATTGTTCCAAGCGTTTGTGTAATTCTGCTATTTGATTATTAATTTCTTCACAGAATGCATCCCATTCGCCTTTATTATTTACGAAAGACTTAAGCGACATTGCCTGAGAATCCTTGCTCTCCTGGTACTGGTGCTACCCCTGTACCTATAGTGCCGCCTCCTGCGCCTGTCTGATCTTGTGCTACTGCACCTGCTGGTAATGCCGCACCCTCTTGTCCTACTGGCGCTGGGCCACCCGCAGCTTCAGGCGGTGGTGGAGCAGGTTGTTGGAACCCTTTAAGAATCTCAGCTTGGATAGCTGCATCCTGCATAGAGTTAGTAACTTTATTAGGATCAAGGTCCATGCTTTTAGCGATCTCACGAATGATGTAATCCATCTTAGCAAAAGGTGCTAGTGCTGGGTTCTGTACTACACCTAAGAATTGCATTAGTCGCTGGGAGCGTACTTCGTTAGCCATCAGGCTTTCTGTGCCGTTAGCCGTAACCTCTAAGTCACCCTTGATGTCTTCATCAAAGTCAAACTGCATATTAAATGCAAAGAAGGCACGACCCATAGGTGCTAATAGATAGTCATCTACATTTTTAACAACGGATCGTATAGAGCCATTAGCTGCAGACATAAGCATACTAATACCAGAAGCAGTCCTTCCCACTCCCGATACACCCGTCTGACCGTGTGCAAACGATGGAAAACCCGTGGATTCATCAGCTAATACCCTTGCTTTATCAAATAGTTGCATATTCTCAGCAGCTACATTGGGGAACTTGGTTCCAAAAATGGCCTGTCCTGGTGCGCCGCCTTGTCTACGGAAGACCTTGCCTGGGTATACAGATAAGTCTTGACCTGGTACTAGGTTTGTTTCATCTATCTCAATCAGTAGGTTACCAGATAATACAGCATTGTCAACAGCCATTCGCATGAAACCGTTCATCAATGTTTGTGTATCATCCATGTTTTCTGCAATGCCTACACCAAAGAAGGAGTATGGGTTATGCTCATATGGCACAGCATAGTAAGGAATACGTGATGGTTTGAATGGGTTTAGCACACAGCGTATAATCTCACCGTTAACAATCCATATATTAGCATTTACTTCTGATAGATCACGTAAGTCACGTGGTATGTTAATCCCATTCTCTTCTAGTAAATCTGTATCAACAAAGCCCCAGAACTCTAACACCTCCCAGCGCTCACTGTCAGAAGGACGTGTATCGTCATCCTCCATCTTCATTTCCCAGTGCTTACGCACATAGTCAGAACCTTTATCAATGGCTAGCTGAATTGAGTCATCAATAAAGTAAGGACGCCCACGTAGAGCACGTAGCTGATTACGTGACATCTTGTGACGCTCTACTACATATTCAGCATCATCCATGCTTGTAGATTCAGGATCAGGATAAAAGTTCCACACAGATACGTGATTAGTAGAAGGAACAGTCTTGATTAAAGGATCGTAGTCACCCTCTTCATTCCAGTTAGGATACTCTTTATCTACAGCAAACGGACCCTTCATAACACCCGTGCCTAGCAATGCCATCTCAAATGCCATGCTACGTAAATGCTTTGATGCTCCGCTTTCGTTTAGTTGATCGTGTATTTTCTTTTCCATCTTCTTAGCTGCTACCATAGCAGGATGGAAGGTAACGCTTGTAGGTGTAGTGCCATCACCCTCAATGATCTTGTCGCTTACAGGGGTTAGCTTTCTTTCAAGGCCACCCAAGCGCTTCATAAGAGAAGTACGTGTTTCACCAGGTTGTAGCTTTGTATCAGGACCAATCAAGTAAGGCTTAGGTAGTTCTGCGCCAAAGGCTTCTGCTAGTGCTCCCTGCGCTGGGCCAGCATTAGGATCAACGTTAATGTGTACGGATTCTGCCACACCATCAGGTAAAACAGAAGGCTCTACAGATAAAGGAAACTTGTTGTTACCAAAGAGTACATCTACAATCTGCCCATACGCTGCAAGAGTTTTTGTCTTAGTAACCTTAACAAACATCTTAGATTTTTCACTAGACGTAAACTGTACCTCTGGACCATATATGCCACGGTAGTTTCGATAAGAGCGTAGCCAGCGTTCCTCATCACCTAGTCGCGCATCCTCTGCACGTTTAAAGCGATCATTTACGAATGTTACAATGCCGTTCAGGCTAGCAAACATATTGTCTTCACTAGATTCTGCAGCTACTACTTCGTCTGTCTCAAAGGAAAGATCGTCTATTTCTGCCATTGCTTAGTATCCCAACTATTATGTTTATTATGTTTAGCTAGATTCATGCTTGCTGGCAGAATAGCTAAGTTCCACGGAACATGAAGTCCACATACATCTACACCTTGTAAGGGTATTATATGATCCACGTGGTGTGCTTTTCCTGTACGTTCTGTTATTTTAGCACAGGCTTTGTATATCGTATTTATATCATTTAACTGTTTCTCAGTCAACCAAGAAGGTGTAGCTTTTAGTTTAGCGGCTTTTCTTTTTGCTACTCTTGCAATATAAACATGTTTGTTCTTTTTGTATTCTTTTCTTGCTGTTTCTTTTTTTCTATTAGGATTAACTATAGACCAATTACGTGTCTTTTGTTTTGCACACTCTTTACAAGTGTAAACTTTACCTAAAGGAAAAGACTTACAATTATGATAAGCATCTAATTCTTTATCTACTTTACAAACATTACAAGTGCGCATCTAATAGCCAAAAGTTGAGTCTGACATTTGAAAGCCAGAGTTTTGTCTTGCTGGGTTGTAGTCCCAGATCGAACTACGGGGTCTAGTCATTATACCATACCTTAATGCATCATATAAGTGGTCTTCAGCATTTGTGTCTACGTCTTCAGGGTTCTTCTTGTCTAAGGGTATTGAAGGTATCTGTGCTATAGTGTTAGTGCAGGTGGAAAAGAACACAAGGCGAGGCTCTTCAGTGAACTCATCCACCTGCAAACGGCGGTGTATCTCATTCTTACCTGCAACCCTTGACCCACGAGAGCGATCTGATGGACGCCATCTGCATCCCTTCATGTTCATTTGCTCTGCTAGTGAAGGGCCAGTGTCACCTCTTTTATGCCAGAGGGAAGAGTCCAACACGCCGTACCTAATAGTTCCATCTTTATATTCTGCTTCTAGTATCATATCAGCTAGATCTGTAGCCGTAACCTTAGAACAATATAACTCTCTGTAGACAACCAACTGCTCACTTGGTGTGACAGCGAACCATAGTACTCCTGTATAGGAGCCGTAACCATAGTCGCAAGCTCTAAACTTAGGCCAGGAGTCAGGGATGTCGATAGGCTCCACAACGTGTATGCTTCTATTAAATTCAGGGAAAGCTGCTCCTTCGTTAATATCCCAGTTACCCTCTAGCAGTTGCTTGCGCTGGTGCTCTGGAAGCGAGAGTAGCATTGCTTCGTAGTCACCTGTGTCTGCTAGATAAGGGTTGTCAAACAGACTAGCAGGAATAAACCTGCGTTTAAATAGGGGTTGCCCTTCACGACTATGACCAACAGGAAACCTAATAGTCTCACCAGTTTCTATGTTTGTAGCCCAAAAGGATTTACCTGAAGGCGCTGGGTCTATAAACATTTTTTTAACCCACTGGTGTCCGTTTCCCCCAGGGTTAGTTGTAGCCCTCATGTACAAGCCTAGCTCTGTTGATGCAGACCTCAAGCGGCTTCGCATGTAGTCCCACGCATATGGGCTAGGCCACTGCGTAAGCTCGTCAAAACCTATCCAATTAAACGCTTGACCTTGGTAACGAGTAACGTCCATGTCTTTGTCGAGATAGGACATCCATAGTCTGCCCCCTCTGGGTGATACCCATTGAGACTTTCGTTCAGACCATTTGATATTGGGTATAGCCTTGGGATAAAGCTCTTGCGATTTTTGAATAAGTTCACGTAATTCTTCCGTTGTATGTCGTACAAGTAGACCACTAAAGTTAGGGTCATTTAAACCGTGGAGTGGGTCAGCTAACATGGCATATGACTTGCCGCCACCTGCTGCCCCTCCATAAAGTACTTCCCTTTCAGATGCGCTTAGGAAGTCTGTCTGTGGACCTGGGTTAGGCTTAAACACTACTTCTTGTGCAGTGTCAACATCAAACTCAGGTGCTTTTACTTCAGCAGGAATACGCTCTACAGGTATAGGCTCACTCTTCTGGGGGTATGATTCTGTATGCGCCGATACTTTCTTCTTCGAGCTTCTTGATTTCCTGTAACGTCTTTTCGAGCCTTCTGGCAAGCTTGCGTTTAATTGAAGCTGATTTCTTACGTCTTCGCTCAATGTCTACCCTTTGCTTTAAACCCGTTGTTGAGATATAGCGACCCGTCTGTTTAGTTAACCATATAGCAACTTCTTTGTAACTATACTGTTTTATGTGCCGCTTTGCAAGTTCTAATGCTTCTAACTCATGTGCTATTGGGTCTAATAGTCCTTCATTCTCAGGGTGTACTCTGTAGCCAAATGGCACGGTGCTTGTTGATCTCGCTATTACGTGCCACTCTCTTTCCTCACCTTTGTGTGGTTTGGGTAGCTCCCAATACCCCAAAGATTCACGGTTCATTTAATTACTCGTTTTTACCTTCCTTGGATGGCAGGATAAACACACCACCACTACTTGAACCTACATCAATCCTATCAACTTTACCAAGTCCTGCACGATCAAGTAAATCTTTTGCTGCCGCCATCTTATCACGTATACCTAGTTCAGTAGGATCATACAAAGCATTAGTCATAGCCATTGCAGCTTTAGGGGCTGTACGTGCAAACCATGTACGTGTTCTATCAGCTATTTCATCCTTAAGGGATTCTACAATACTTGTAGTAGATGAGCCTTCACCATACCCTGCTAGCTTCTTAGCTGTAACAACATCTCCGTTAGCCTCATCAAATAAGACCTCTAAAAACTTTTGTTGCTTTTCTGTTAACTGTCTTGCCATTACCTAGTTCCTAACCACACAAATCCAAACAAAGCGCCTGAACAAAGTATAAACAATATAATACCTAAAGTCCACTCTATTATTTTTTGTTTTATTTCCATTTGCCTGTGTTCGTGTTCTCTCTTCTGCTTACGTAAGTCTGCTTCTATCTCTAATATTTCTTGCCACTTTGATGGGCCATACATAACCGATATGTAGTCTTTTAGCTCCTGCCTCATGGAAGCAGCCTTCTGTTTGGCTGCAAAGATTTCCATAGCTTGAGCCTGTACTCCACCACCCAGTGCTTTGTACCACGGTGGCTTTTGGTTTTGGCGATCTGCAAACTCTAAGTCTGCTATTGCACCTGCCCACTTAGAAAGCTGACCGCCCATATCCTGCAGATCTTTGCCAACGGCTATGCCTTTTTTTAAAGCGTTAAAGGCAATAGTGGCCCCGCTAATTATAGTAAATGGGTCCACAAGCCTCTCCCTCTTGCTAGACTATTCTTCGTTTACAACTCTACGTATGTCGCCACGGTTAATCCCTATGTCTCTCAGATCTCTG
>Ga0222718_10005073_pt1 | contig 10763 bp, 12 predicted proteins | sample C33_27DmetaG_FD_165045 | JGI IMG/M metagenome (GOLD analysis project Ga0222718, IMG submission 165045) | Estuarine water microbial communities from San Francisco Bay, California, United States - C33_27D | ecosystem: Environmental > Aquatic > Marine > Unclassified | place: USA: California... | reverse complement strand
AAAGAGAAAGACAAGAAGACAGAGAAGCGATTGCAAATCCTGAACCTAGAAACAATATAAATAGAGAAAGACAAACCGAAAGAGAGAGAGCACGAGAGAGAGAAAGACAAAGGATGGAAGAGATTTATGCACGACAAAGTAGACAAGGTGGGGGTACTAGAAAAACTTTATCAAAATCTGATTTAAAATTAAAACTTGCACTTGAAGCAAATAAATTTAAAGAATTTGCTAAATCATTAAGTCCTTCTGGTAAATCTCCAAGGCAAAAGTATGTAGGTTGTGACTTAAACGATAATGACCCATTAACACAACAAGCATTTAGTGATATGCATTTTAAAAAAATAAAATATTTATCAAAAATAAAAACAACTTTAGAAAATGGTAAAATTATAACAAATTGTTATGACACAATTCCATTATATAATTATATATTGGATTGTAATAATAAAGGTATTACACCAATTAATTATGCACAAGGGAGAACCCCTTTTGACATATTACAATTAGATGAAGTCTATAAAAAAATTAAAAATTTTACAAAAAAGCCTACATTACAAAGAAATATAAATACAACTCAAAAAATCTTTTTAAATACATTATATGTAGAACAAGGTGGTGAGATGTATAATTTACCATATTATGCAATATATGCAAATATTAGTATAGGGTCTATTTCTTTTCCGATTTCACGCGATAGTTATGATTATTGGGAGGGAGGGAGGACCAGATTAATTATAGCACCAATTATATCAAGAGATGATATTTTATTTGAAGATACATCAGATAATACTGTTTTATTAATAGAAAAAGGGATTCAAAATGGTTCTTTATTAAAGGTTAATAAATATCCTTATTGGTATAAAGAAGGGAAAGTTTATATGCCTACTCCTTATGATTTCTTAATATTACCACCTTTTTCCTGGAGTAATTATGATGACTTTGATAGAATGAAAGAGAGAACACATGTATTTAACAATAGAATAGAAAGACTTATTTGATTTTTTTAAAAATTATTTAAAAAAAATATTAATTAAATATTAAAATGCATAAACAAATAATTCCCAATGGATTAATATTATCATATATATTATCAATTAAAAAAAATAAAGATTTAAATAATATTAAAAATCCGCTTCTAAACTAAATTTACGTATCTCTGCCTGTTCGAGTTTGCCACCAACATTAGCTTTACTATATTGTGAAACACGACTTTCAAAAAAATTTGTTTTTGATTCAATAGAAATTCTTTCCATAAATGGAAAAGGATTATTTGAATTCCAAATTTTATTATAATTTAATTGTGTTAAAAGTCTATCAGCAACGAATTCAATATATAAACTCATTAATTCTGAATTCATACCTAACATAGAACACGGTATGCTTTCATTAATAAATTTTTTTTCTACATTTACAGCTTCTTTAACAATTTCATGTACTTTTTCTTCAGGTAATCTATTTTCTATTTTAGAATAAAGCAAAACTGCAAATTCGACATGCATTGCTTCATCTCTACTAATTAGTTCATTTGAAAATGATAATCCTTGCATTAATCCGCGTTCTTTTAACCAGAAAATACTACAAAATGCACCACTAAAAAATACACCTTCTACTAAAGCAAATGCTATTAATCTTTGTGAAAATGTTGCTTCATTATCATCAATCCATTTGAAACACCAATCTGCTTTATCTTTAATACAAGGCATGTGATTGATAGCATCTAATGCTTCTGATTTTTCTTTAGGATCTTTAAAATATGTATCTATTAGTAAAGAATATGTCTCAGAATGAATATTCTCAATCGCCATCTGGAATGCATAAAAGAATTTTGCTTCCAATACTTGAACATCGTTAATAAATCTTTCTCCTAAATTTATATTCACAATTGTATCACTAGAACTAAAAAAAGCTAAAATATTTTTAATAAAAAATTTTTCATTATCATTCAACTTATTAAAATCATCAACATCTTTACTTAAATCCAATTCTTCTGGGGTCCAAAAAACACTAACAGATTTTTTATACATATCCCACATATCATCATGCTGTATAGGAAATATTGTTAATCTATCTGATGGTTCTAATAATAGCTCTTTTTTATTATTCATTGAGTACTATATTATATAAAAATATTTTTATATAATTTAAAAATAATCTTTTAAGAAGAACATAATTCACAACTTTCTGCATTTTCATTCATACATTTCATTTTCATTTTGGCAAAATCTGGATCAATAGTAAATTGTTGTGTTTTTGCTCTAGGTCTTGTTCTAAGATAATAAGAGCCGGTTTTTAACCCTTTTGAATGGCCGTAAAAATGCATTGATGATAATTTTTGAAAATCTGGATCTTCCATATGTATATTTAAACTCTGGGTTTGACAAATATATTTACCTCTATCTGCTGACATATCTATAATATTTTTTTGTTTAATTTCCCACGATGTTTTATATAAATCTTTAAATTTAGTATCTAATTCTTCAATATTTTGGATACTACCATTATGTAATATAATAGTATCCTTCATTTCTTTATTCCATAATCCTTTATCAATTAAATTTTTGATTAAATATTTATTAATTATAATAAATTCTCCGCTTAATGTCTTTCTTTGAAATATATTATTTGTAAATGGTTCAAAACTTTCATTGAATCCCATAATTTGAGATGTTGATGCTGTTGGCATAGGTGATAATAATAAACTATTACGAATACCATATTCTTTAATATCATTTCTTAATTTATCCCAATCATATTTATTACTAGGTTTTTCATTCCATAAATCAAATTGAAATAATCCTTGGGAAATAGGACTACCTTCAAATGAAGAATATGCACCCTTATATTTTGTTTTAATAATTTCATTTTCAAATTCATTTACATATTTTTTAATATCTATATCACTATTATTATTTAAAATATTATTAATTATTTCACCTCTTTTTTTTGATAATTCCATTGATGATTCAACTGCTCCATGATATATTGTTTCAAATATTTCAATATTTAATTTTTTTGCCTCTTCGCTTTCAAATGGAAATTCTAACATCATAAATACATCTGCTAATCCTTGAACACCTATACCTATAGGTCTGTGTCTTAAATTTGATACTCTTCCTTTTTCAATAGGATAAAAATTAATATCTATTACTTTATTTAAATTTTTAGTAATTATTTTCACAACACTATGTAACTTTTCAAAATCAAATTTTCCATCTATAACATATGTCGGCAAACAGATAGATGCTAAATTACATACTCCAGTCTCTTCAGGTGATGAATGAATTAATACTTCTGCGCATAAATTACTTGATTTAATAGTTCCTATATTTTTTTGATTACTTTTATTATTTGCAGCATCTTTATAAAGAATATAAGGTACTCCTTGTTCTATTTGAGCTTCTAAAATTTTAAACCATAAATCCTGTGCATTTATTTGTTTTGTGTATTTTCCTTCATTCTCATATTTTTCATAAAGTTTTTCAAATTCTTCACCATACACATCACTTAATCCACGACATTTATCAGGACACATTAAAGACCATTTTTTATTTTCTTTAATTCGTTTCATAAATAAATCTGATACCCATAATGCTAAAAATAAATCACGACATCTTTCTTCTTCACTACCGTGATTTTTCTTTAATTCTAAAAATGCCTCTATATCACTATGCCATGTTTCTAAATATACTGCTATCGATCCAAGACGTTTTCCAGCTTGATCTACATATCGCGCTGTATTATTAAAAACACGAAGCATTGGAATTATACCATTTGATGTACCATTAGTTCCTCTAATATGACTCCCTTTTGAACGAACCTGATGTATATGAATTCCTATTCCACCAGCATATTTAGAAATTAATGCCATTTCTTTTAAAGAATCATAAATACCACTTATACTATCATCATTTACACTGCATAAGAAACAACTACTTAATTGTTGCCGTTTTGTTCCAGAATTAAATAATGTCGGAGTTGCATGTGTGAAATATTTTTTACTCATTAGATCATACGTTTCTAAAACCTCTTTAATATCATTGCCGTGAATACCAATTGATACACGCATCCATAAATGCTGCGGTCTTTCAATTACCTTACTATTAATTTTAATTAAATACGCTCTTTCTAAAGTTTTAAATCCAAAATAATCAAATAAAAAATCTCTTTGATAATCAATATAATTATTTAATTTTTCTTTATTATTATTAACTATTTCATATAATTCTTTTGATACTAATGAAGATTTCTCCCCATGAATATCTGTATTATCATATAATATTTGAACTGTTTCCGAAAAAGAAGGCGATGTATTTTTTTGATGATTAGATATTATAATTCTTGATGCTAAAGTATTATAATCAGGATTATCTATAGACATACTACTTGATAAATATGCTGCTAATTCATCTAATTCACATGTTTTTACACCATCATATATACGAGTACATACTTTTTGTGCTAATTCATAAACATTTATATCTAAATCCGAAGATAAATTTTTTAATCTATTCAATACTTTATCAAAACTAACATCTTCGCTTTGTAAATTCCTTTTAATAACATGCATTTTATTATATATTATTTTATTATTATATAATTTATTTGTTTATATAATTATTTTTTTATTTTTTTATTTTTTTTATTTGTCATCATTTTAATATATAATTTGAAAAAATAATATATTATTTAATCATTGAGATGTATCTTTATCTATATAATCTATATTATTTTTATCTATCCATACAAAGATCCAATTATTATCTTTTACATCTTTGGGCAATCCAACTTCCAATCTAGTCTTATTTAACCATTCTATCCTTTGTGCATCACTTAACCCATAACCAGGTTCCCCTGTGTTAAAATACATTATATCATTATGTTTTAGCTTTATTTTGTTTTTCGCTATTCCTTTATTTATTAGGCAATTAAATTTTCTTGAAGTTATTTTATTTTGTTTTAAAAAACCTATATTTTCAAAGGAATTTGGAACTTTTTCATTAAATATACTTGAACCAATTTTTACAATCTTCCATTTTAAACCTAGATGAATTTTCCCTTTTTGCGTAGGATGCTGAAACTCAGCGCCAGTCTCTTTTTTGCATATTTCAAAGTTTTTCTCCTTTGCGAGATCCTTATCACACGGATTATACATAAGATGACTTTTTGTCTTGGTACCTGTCACTGCCTTTGTTATATTTGTCATAATTTTTGATACATTGGCGCGTCGCTTACCTTTATCATCATAATCATCCCAAGTACTTAAAGTAGATTTTAGAATTATATACCTTCCCTTCTGTGGTGGTGGTACGACTACAGGGGGTTGTACGGAGTTGACAACAGATTTGCGAGGCGGGGCGTGCGACGAGGCGTCTTCAGGAGATTGTGGTGGAGTGGTAAGAGAGTTACGAGAGTTACGAGAGGGTGGTTCATGACTACGAGGCGGTGGTTGAGAACTACGAGGCGGTGGTTCTATTTCACCACCAATTTTTTTTTTAACTTTTTTGTTAAGTTTTTTTCTTTTTTTTCCACCTAATAATGTTTTATCTTTTATATCTTCTTTATTTATTATAGTTTCTGGTAATATTCTTTCAATTATTTCCCTGCATTTATTCAAAAATACAAATTTTTTTCCCTTATCATTAATATTTTCAACAGCTAATCTATTTATTAGTTTATATATATTTAATATTAAAGTTTTTATATTTTCACAATTATTATTATCTTTCTCATATTTAATATAATTATCAAGAATATCTTTTAATAATATTTTTGTTTTATTCCAACATATTCCAAATAATTTCTCTTTTGGACCACTTATAGAACAAAATTTATGTAATAAATTAATAGGTGTCTTAAATTGTTTTAAAAAACTATTTAAACTATTAAATTTTAAATTATATTCAATACCGCTTTCTTTAGTCAATTTAAAAGTATGTGTATTTGTTTCAGTGTCGTGATTATGTATTATATAATTATTTAATTCGTCTGCCATAACTAAACCAACATTTAGAATTAAAGGTTCATAAATAAGATTTTCATCAGGCCACTTTTTATTAAAATTTTTATATCCTGTTTGAGATTTAGATTTAGATTTTTGTGGGGATACTACATTTTTATTTTCTATCGAAGATCTTCTTTCGGATTTAGATTTTTTTTTTTGGATTAGTTTTTCTTTAGGTGAATAAGTTGTTTTATTAGGAAAAATCTTTCTAATACTTTGTTTTACTTTATTATATATATCAAAGATACTACTCTTCCTTTCCATTTATTTTCTATTATATATATTTTTTATATTTTTTAATATAAGATAATAAACTTTTTATTATTATGATAATAAAATAATATAAAACCAACACACAACACTATCAAGAATTATTTTCAGATATATAGAATATATATAAATAATATAATTATATAATTATTTATAATTAATTATGAATGATTTAGATAATAATATTAAAGAATTATTAAAAAAAATTAATATATGCTGTATTAAAATAAATGAAAAAGAAAATCTAAATATTAAATTTAAAAAACTAGATTTTCTAAAAAAAGAAAATTTTTATGAAAAATTCAATAATAATCTATTTATTGAATAATACATTTACTACTATTTAAATATTTTATCATATATGTTTCATGTAATTCATATCCCATTTTTTTATAATAATTTCTTACACCAGTGCCACTAATTATTGCCATTTTATAATAACCGTTATTAATAGCTATCGATTCAGCTTGTTGAACTAATTTTTTCCCAAATCCTTTATGTTGCATTGTATCATCCATTATATTTCCAACATTATTTAAATTAGAATATACGTGTAATTCTCTAATTAATGCACAATCATTTAATATTGGTAATATTGTTGGACTTTTATTATTAATTCTTAATCTAATAAACCCGATTAAATATTTTTCTGTTTCATAAGATATAAAATATTCTGTTCCATCTGATGCTGAATATGTTTCAATACTTAATTTAATATCATCAAAATTAATACTATTATTACCTACTTCTCTGCATCTAATACACATACATCCCCAATTATATTTTTTCATATCATTTTGTAATAGTTGTCTCATATTTACATATTTTTTATTGTATCCACCTGTAATATACGAACTTGGAATATCACGAATAATTCTATTTAATCTTTTCCATTTTTGAACTTTTTTCTTAAAATCTTTAATTAGTTCATATAATTTTAAATCATCATAAGGTATATAAGTCCCGTCGTCAAACCATTTTTTAATTTTTGTCCATGGAACTATTGCCGTTGGATATATTTTATATTGATCTGCTTGTATTCTTGGATCATATAATGATTTATTTAACATTTCTACATCTTTCTCATATGATGAACCTGGTAGATTCGGCATTAAATGCATATCAACTTTATAACAATTTTCTTTTAATAATTTAATCGCATCATATACACTCTCGATATCATGACCCCTATTTATTTTTTTTAATACATCATTATCAGTATGTTGTACACCCAATTGTATTCTTGTACAATTATACTTTCTAAATTTTTTTATTTCATCTAATGTTATTGTATCGGGTCTTGTTTCTAATGTTAAACCAATAATATGCGTTATACTTTCATTTTGATTTATTTCTATTTCTTTTTCTAAAGTTAACATGTCTCTTTTATAAATATTATCAAACACATTTGCAGCATAATATATTTCTGTTATAAATCTTTCTTGGTATTGTTGTGGATATTCGGACCATGTTCCACCTAAAACTATTATTTCTAATTTATCTATTGTGTGACCCATATTTTTTAATGTAGATAATCTTGCATTCATTTGTTTTATTGCATCAAAACCATTTGCATTAGCTCTTAATACTGCTGGTTCTTCAAACAAATAACTTCTTGGTTGATCTACCCAATTATTTCCCGAATGTGCTTTTTCATTGGGACAATAAGCACAATCGTGTTTGCATGAAAATTTTGCAATTTTTACAATACCATCTTCATCGATATATTCGGGATGCGCCGATGTTAATAAGGTAATTACAAGAACACCCGAATTAGATTTTTGTTTTTTTTTTGTAATTAAATTTTTAACTTTTATATTATTTAATTCTAAATAATTATATATTTTTATTAAATCACAATTTGATATAGTAACTTTGTACATTTTTTGTAATTTTTTTTGAAATACAATAACATCTTTTTTTGTTTCAAAAAAATTATAATTTTTTTCAAATTCAATTATTATATTATTCCATGTTGTTTCTGAATAATCTTTTTTTTTATGTATATTATTGATATCTTCAATATCTATATTTTGGGATATATTACACATTATTAATTTTAAAATTAAAAATTAAATATCATTTTTTTAAAAAATTGATATTATATATTCTTAATTTATAATATTATGAATAAAATAAATTATCAAGTGTTGTGTCCTTTTGATTTGGGAATACCAAAAATAAAAAAAAATAATTCATTTAAAAAATCTTTAGTATTAAATTATCATCCAAATAAAATAATTAAAGAAAAAACATAAATTAAAAAAATAATAATATATTTATATGCATTGTATTTTAATGTTATCAAATATTGACACAATTTCAATAATATATATTATAATGTCTGTTTTACTTTTATTAATTATATTAATTATATGTATATATAGAAAAAATAGATTAAATAATGAAAGAATTATTTTAGAATAAATAATATATATAATAATAATATTGTATAATTTTAGAATGGAATTAATTTATAATATCTTATATATATTTTTTGTTTTAAATGGTTTATTTTGGAGTTTAGCAACTCATACACAACATTGTGATTTAGCAAAAATATTTAATATGAAAAAATGTCCCGGTACACATATACAACATATATTATTTGGTATCATAAGTTTAGTAATAGGTATTATTATTAAACAAAGTTTTATTTAAAAAATGATAAAAATTATATTTAGATAATTTATTACAAAAATGTTATAATATAGATATAAATTTCTTTAATTAAATACATTTTAGATATTTCAAAATATTAAAATAATTTTGATGATCTTTATTAAAATTTAATTGAAAAGTTGGCACATCCTCATAACTGTCTTTATTATTTAATGTAAATATTATAAAATTTTTTTCCATAGAATATAAAATTTTTAAAAAATTTATATTGACAATAATATTATATTTATTAATTATAATTTCCATCATATCATCATCATATATTTTGAATCGCACTGTTTTAAAGTGTTTTCCACCAAATTCAGATAATTCACAATAAATATCAATTAGTTTTATATTTTTTTCAGGAATAATATCTAAATTACTTTCATATGAACTTGATTTTTTCAAAATTTTATTAAATTGAGGAAAAGTATTAATTCTTTTCATTATATATATATTATAGTTTTAAATAAATCATTTTTTAAATAAATATAAAATTAAATAAAAAAAAGGTTTATTTTAATTATTTTTGATATATATTTTTATATAATTTTTACGTTATCATTATTATCTTCAAACATAAATTCATTATAATTATTAGCACATTTTAGACACAATACATCATTATTATTATAATAATATGCTACTGTAAATATATTATTACATAATATACATTCTTTATCATTAACTGACATATTTTTAAAACAATTAGTCATATCAATGTCCATTTAAATGATTATTATCTGTTAAATAATAATTATAAATTAAAATCATTTTTTTAAATTTATAAGAAAGATTTAAATAAATATGGTGTTTTATTAATTATAGCATTATTATTAATAAATTCTGATAAAGCATAATATGTAATTGCTAACATTGCCAATCTTCCATTATTAAGTTCTTTTAATTCTAAATCTCTTTTTGTAATAGGATCTTTATTTACATAAAGTTTTAGAGGATCAAAATCTAAATCACCTGGTATTTTATCGTCAAAATAATTACTTTTTTTTTTATTAATTGATACATATTCAACTGTTGTTGTAAATACTATAATACTCATAAAAAATATTGGATTTATTTTTTCGAGACCACCATTAAGAATTGAAGGAACTTTGTTATTAATTGATAAAAAATTTGGAGATTTTGTAAATTCCGAGAGAGTGGGATGAAATAGTTCAGAAATAGGCCAACCCACACTTGCTAACATAGCAAGTCTTCCATGTTTAATTTCAGCTTCTCTATATTTTTTTAGTGTTTCAATATCTGTAGCACAATTTAAAGGATCGAAACCTTTGTTTCCAACTAAAATTGATGCTTTTCCGTCTGCTAATATAGAATCCTTATTTAATAAACCAAATTTAATTGCATTTCTAACATATAGATTACCATCATTTTCTTTACCAAATTTATTAATATTTGATAATCTCTCAAATTCAGGAAAATCAATAATATTATCTTTATTCAAATCACCATCTTTTAAAAGATCATTTTTACCATAAAATTTTTCTAATTCTGTTACATCTAGATAACCGGATTTGTCAAGATCTAATTTATTAAAAAGTTTTCTATCAAATTGGTCTTGCATATTTAATTTACATATATTGTTTTTTTTAATTTTATTATAAATCGGTAATGTATTTGTATGTGTAAAACAATATGTATTATAAAATAATGTTAAAACAATTAAAAAACGTAGCATTATATTTATAAATAATCAAAATATCTTTATATATTTTATTTAATTTATAAATTATGTATGTATAAATATAGAACATGATTAATAATATGAAAAAAAATGTGAAAAAAAATGTGAAAAAAGATGTGAAAA
>Ga0222718_10005069_pt1 | contig 10767 bp, 10 predicted proteins | sample C33_27DmetaG_FD_165045 | JGI IMG/M metagenome (GOLD analysis project Ga0222718, IMG submission 165045) | Estuarine water microbial communities from San Francisco Bay, California, United States - C33_27D | ecosystem: Environmental > Aquatic > Marine > Unclassified | place: USA: California... | reverse complement strand
TAATCCGTGTACAGCGATTACTTTACCGTTTACACCTAATTTAGCAAAATGTGCCATTGTATTATCTCCTTTTATATGAATAGTCTAGTTCTCTTTTTAGAGTAGGCTATTCAAGTAATTGTTGTTAAGACTATTTATATGATTTTTTAGTTAGAATGTTATTGATAATTAAAGTTTATTATAATTCTTCTTTTTTTATCTGTACAAGTTGATCCTGTATGTTTTAAAGTTGAATTAAATTCAACATATTTATTTTCTTCACTTTTAATTTTTTTACCATTTTCAAATTTAGTATATCCATTACTATTATCTAAATATAAAATACCTGTTGTACCATAATCGTAGTCTATATGAAATCCGTGTTCAATAATTTTATTGGTTCTAGTTAATAAATTTGCTTTTACTCGATTTATTTTTTTATGTTTTATTTTTTCTAAAACTGGTATCATAATATTTTTCCATTCTCCCCAACAAACATAATCACCATCTTCTATAAATCTAAAAGTAAATTGAAAATTATCTTTTTTTTGATTATCGTTTATATAATCATTAAAATACCAAGGAAAATATTCTCCCGTCATATTATCTTTTAGTTTTTTAAATATATTTTTAGGTAAAAAGTTTTTATAGATTTTCATAATTCACATTATAATAATATAGTATATATAACAGTTTTTAATTATTGGAACTTGTATCTTATGATAATGATACCTTTACCGCCGCTTCCACCTGTGGCGTTACCTCCACCACCACCGCCGCCGCCTGTGTTAGCTGTTCCTGGTGTTGCTGTTGTGTTTATAGAACCTGCTCCGCCACCGCCTGATCCACCTGAACCTGCTGTACCACTTGGGTTAGGTGATCCCCCACCTCCACCACCTGCTCGTGTAACAGAAGAACCATTTATTGAATTTGTTGCACCACTACCGCCTGGACCAGCTACAATAGTAGGAGCTGAAGTTCCTGTAGCATTAGTTCCAGCGACCGAAGCTCCTCCACCTCCACCACCACCATTGTAAGTAAGTGAATCAGTTTTACCTGATCCACCATTATTTCCTTGTGGAGGACTTACAGGTGGAGTATTACCTGAACCACCTGCACCATTACCAGTTCCACCACCACCACCTGAACCTCCATTTGCGCCAGCAATTATAGGTACTGCACCACCACGACCTCCACCTGCTGATGTGATTGTTGAAAATATTGAATTGGAACCACTGGTACCAACATTTTGACTAACTCCTCCTGTTCCACCACCACCTACTGTAATTGGATATGTTGTTGCTGAAATTGGAAAAGCGCCAGCGTTACAACCTGGACTAGGAAAAGTAGTACGATAACCTCCAGCACCACCTCCACCTTGATAACCTCCACCACCTCCACCACCAGCAACTACTAAATAATCTACATTTGTAGGTCCACCAATAGGAACAGTAGGACTATTTCCTATTTGAGAAACAACAAAACTGCCATCACCTGTAAACGAATGTATTTTGAAATCACCTGATGTTGTTACTGTACCACCTGTTGCTGTTATGAATAAAATAGGAACACCTAAATCATCAACGTTATGTTCGTCTGTGTATAACCAGCCTTTTGTTGAGTCAATATATACAAGTGTAACACTTGCTCTATTAGTTGATATTAATGAATCATTGGCAACACCTTGTATATTTTCACCGTTTCTAGCAATTGTTAAATTGTTGCTCGCAAATGTACCAGCGTAATCTTTAATTGCTACTGAATCACCAACACTTGGTGAACTAGGAAGTGTGATTGTAAAAGCACTTGAAGTTGTATTACAGAAATACCCTTCTCCAGCAACGGCTGTAAAACTACTTGTTTTTACAGATTGCCAGGATATACCTGTTGTTTCTATATCAGAAAAATTGTCTATTGTTAATTTTGTTGTCATTATTGATACTTATACCTTATGATTACTATTCCTTTACCGCCAGCACCCGATGGTCCTGGAAATCCTCCACCAGCACCTCCTCCACCTCCACCAGTGTTCGCTGTTCCTGCTGTTCCTGTTCCATCACCTGGACCTCCACCACCTGCTGGTCCTCCACCACCTATGCCACCTATACCACCAACTTCATTTAATGGTCCTGCAAATCCTCCACCGCCGCCGCCGCCGGCATAAGTTCCACAATTTGGTAAACTAAAACCTGGAAAAGAAGGTGAAAAATTAGTTCCAGCTCCACCGTCTCCAGCATTACCGGATCCTGGTGTTGCCGTTCCTCCGACTGCACTATGACCTCCCCCTCCTCCACCAGGAGTATTATTGCTTCCAGGTCCGCCATTATTACCTTGAGGTGGACTTACAGGAGGAGTATTACCAGTTCCGCCTGCTCCAAAAGTAGGCGCACAACCTTTTCCTCCACCACCTCCACCCGATCCGCCAGATAAACCTGGTCCTTCAGGAGAAGTTCCTCTACAATTTCTTCCACCTCCACCTCCTCCAGCAGAAGTAATAGTTGAAAAAACTGAATTTGATCCATTATTACCTGTAAGATTGTCACTAGTTACTGGTGATCCACCACCACCAACAGTAATTGGATAAGTAGTTGCAGACACAGTAATATTACTAATGTTTCTAGCACCACCTGCTCCACCGCCAGCAGTTACTCTTGCACCTGAACCTCCACCTGCTACAACTAAAGCATTTATATTTGTTCCTGGTCCACAAGGTGCTGTAGAAACAACAAAACAACCATCACCTGTAAAACTATGAATTTTATAATCACCTGAAGTAGTGACTGTACCACCAGTAGCAGTAATAAATGTGACAGCTTGTAAATCAGCCACATTTGATTCGTTTGTATAAACCCAACCACGAGTACCATCTACATACACTAAAGTAACAGAAGCTCTATTTGTACTAATTAATGAATCGTTAGCGGCACCTTGAATGTTCTCACCGTTTCTTCCAATAGTTAGATTGTTTGTACCAAAAGTACCAGCGTAATCTTTAACTACAACTGTATCACCAATATTAGGTGACGCTGGTAAATTTAATGTGTGAGTATTAGATGTTGTATTGATAATATATCCTTGACCAGCAACGGCTGTACTTGAACCACCAGCCGCTGTTATAACAGATTGCCAATTTATAAATGTATTAGCAATTACTTCTAAATTATTTTCTGTAATTTTTGTTGTCATTATTGATACTTATACCTTATGATTATGATTCCTTTACCACCATTACCACCTCCACCACCAGCTCCAGCAGTTCCTCCACCACCGCCACCACCAGTGTTTGCAGTTGCAGCGTCTCCTGTACCAGCTCCAGGTCCACCTCCATCACCACCTCCTCCAGGGCCACCACTTCCTCCTGTTCCACTAAAACACGCTCCACCTCCACCACCTCCAGCATAAACTCCTGAATTAGGGGTTCCTGGATAATTTGGACTCACATCTTTTCCATTACCACCATTTGTTCCAGGTGCTCCATCACCTTGACCTTTTGGTCCACCTGCTGTAGTTGCTCCACCACCACCTGTAGAACCTTGGCAGCTATAACCACAAATATTATATGCTCCTCCAGGATTTCCTTGCGGAGGACTTACGGGTGGAGTGTTTCCAACTCCTCCAGCATCAGGCGTACATATTGCTCCTGAACCTCCTCCAGAACCTCCATCTACTCCATTATTTCCACCACCACCACCTCCAGCCGAAGTGTAAGACGTTGATAAACCTGCTACTGAATTAGAACCAGATGACCCATTTCTAGGAGGAGTTACACAACCGCCAGCACCACCTCCTCCAACAGTAATTGGATAACCCGTAGCAGTAACTGGAATAGATGTAATATCTCTTAAACCACCACCTCCTCCACCACCTGAGTTATAACCACCACCACCGCCGCCTGCTACTACAACGGCGTCAATAGTATCTGAACCAGCCGCACAACCCACAGTACAAACTGTAAAAGTACCATCACCTGTAAAGGTATGAATTTTATAATCACCTGCTGTAGATACTGTACCACCAGTGGCAGTTATAAATGTCTTATTTTCTAAATCAGCCACATTTGATTCATTATTATATAACCAGCCTTTTGTACTATCTACATAAAATAAACTAATCGAAGCTCTATTTGTACTAATTAAAGAGTCATTGGCAACGCCTTGTATATTGTGGCCATTTCTTGCGATAGTTAAATTATTGGAAGCAAATGTACCAGCGTAATCTTTGATACGAATAATATCACCTATTTCAGCGGATGCTGGTAATGTAACTGTGATAGCAGCTGAAGTTGTGTTGACAAAATATCCTTCACCAGCGACTGCTGTAAAGTTAGATGTTTTTACGGCTTGCCAATCAACAGCAAAGTTTTTTAGACTGTCTATGTTTGAAGAAGTTAACTGTGTAGTCATAATCTACTTTTGACCTCCTACACTGGTAATTCTCTAATTACGATATTTACTCCGCTAGCAGGTGCTGTTCCGAATGTTAGTGTTGTTCCTGATATTGTGTAATCAGTTGTCGGCGCTTGAAGTACACCATTTTCTGTAACTAATACTGTATCTACTGTCATACCACTTGTAACAGTATAATTAGTTGTTGAACCATTACCTGTAGCAGTTCTTGTATTGTAAGTTAGTGTTGCCGCTATGTTTGATTTTTGAATTTTCTTTAATGTAGTCGCTGACGTATCATATAATAATAAGAAATCACCATCAGCTGCTTGTTCAGCTAATTCTGTTTGACCTGTAATTAAATCAGCAGCAGCTTCTGAAGAACCAATGTTTGTAATTGTATTATTACTAGCATTAATTGTTTTATTTGTTAATGTATCTGTTGAGCCAGCTAAAATGTATGATTGTAAATCAGAAATATTTGATTCAGTAATTGTGATAGTGTTACTTGCGCTATTAATAGTTTTGTTTGTTAGGGTATCAGTTGTTGCTCTACCAATTAATGTATCAGTTGAAGTGGGTAATGTTAAAGTACCTGTATTTGAAATTGATGAAATTACAGGCGTTGTTAAAGTTTTATTGGTAAGTGTATCAGTTGTATCTCTTAAAACTACCTGACCTGTTGCGTTTGGTAAAGTAATTGTTCTATCAGCTGTTGGATCAACAACTGTTAAATTTGTTTCAAAATCATTTGCTGTCGCACCTTCAAATCTAAAAGAGTTTACTACATCAACTGTTGTAGAATTAATTGATGTTGTAGTTCCATTAACTGTTAAATCGCCAGATACCGTTAAGTTGTCATCAACTGTAACTGTACCACCAGCACTATCAATTGTTAAGTTACCTGAAGTCGTATCAATTTCATTAGCACCCGTAATACCAACTTGAATATTTCCTGTGTTTGCTGATACATTTGATTTTTGAATTTTTTTAATAGTATTAGCGTCTGTATCGTAGATGAGTAATAAGTCATCATCAGCCGCTGAAGATAATTCTGTTCTATCTGTAAATGCGTTTGTAGGTAATGTAGCGACATCTAAAGCAATTCCAAGATACACTATGAATACTGTATCAGTAGCAGCCGGCGCCGTAGAAAATACAATTTGAGTTCCACCTGAACCTAGATTATAAGCAACCTCTGGCTCTTGGTGTACACCAGCAACTGATACTAAAATTGATGAAGTAGAACCTATTGTGTAATCTAAACTAAAAGTAGTTGTAGAACCATCAGCCGTTAGTGACTGTTTTTCAAACGCTCCGTAAGCCGGTTCTCTAGCAATATATGGCATTAAGATTTATTCCCTCTAAACTATTTATACTCAATTCTTCTTATTATTTATACACATTTTTAGAATACTTTTATGTGTTTAGATTATTTATAATAATTCTTTAGTAGGAAATCGTATAAAGTAGGAACATCTTTAACGGCAGTTTTCCATAGTTTTTTCTTATATTCTAAATTATCTGTGGCTTGTTTAAAACGATTGTTCCAATAATTCATATCATTATTTTTAGTACCTTTTATTAAAGTAGGTAAATCTGTAGGTGCCCAATTCATACCAGCAGCTATACAATGAAGTCCACTATTTTTGTCGTGGTGATAACCAAAGTTTCTATCTTTAATAGCATCAATAAAACCTGCTGTAAGAGTAGTTAATCTTTCAGTTATTTCTTTACTCCATTCTTTGTTTAAATTTGATTTCCAATATTTAGTATCATCTCTATGTGATAAAGCATAATGTAATGCTACAAATTCAGCAAAATTTTGAAATATTTGACGACAGGTAAAAGTATAATTATCTTTGTCCCATTGTGAAACTTTTTCTCTTTTTAGATTTCTTACTAATTCTCCTAAAAATTCGTGTACAGAAAACAAACCATTACTTTCTAATGGTTCAATAAAACCAGCAGATAATCCTATAGCGGCCACATTTTTTACCCATAATTTTTTATGAATACCTACTCTCATTTTAATATTTTTATAATCTGATTTATTTTTAGGTGCTCTTTTACCTAAATGTTTTTTAAATTCTTTTAATGCTGTTTCATCATCAACAAACTTATCTGAATAAACATAACCTGTGCCTATTCTCGTCCACATAGGAATATTCCAGACCCAACCATTTTCAATTGCTGTACAATTAGTATAACACTCTAATTCTTTCTTTTTATTTTTATAAGGTATTTTAGTTGCCCAAGCTTTATTATTTGGTAACATATCTTCAAAAGATATAAATTCTTCTTTTAATGTTTCACCTAATAATAAAGATTTAAAACCAGTACAATCAATAAACAAATCAGCTTTATGTTTTTTATTTAAAGACTTAATACCATTTTCATCTTGTTCAATAGTTTTTACATCTTCTTTTATATGTTTAACACCTCTAGGTATACAATAATGATCTCTTAACCATAAACCAAATTTAGTGGCATCAAAGTGAAAAGCAGTATATTTACTAAAATCAAAAGGTATTTTATTATCTTCGTTTAAAAAACATTTATTTTCATTTACAAGAGCCATTTGTGGAAAAATACAGTCAGCATAATCTGAATTTGGTGTTTCAGGTTTATACATTTTTTTAAACCACCAATCATTTAATTGTGATAAATTATTATCTAAATTTGGTAGACCAAAAGGATAATGAAAAGCCTCACCCTTTTTATAGAAGTCTGTAAATTTAATTGAAAGTTTATAACTAGCGTCTGTGTAAGGGATAAATTCTTCATCTTTAATACCTAACAAAGAAGTCCAACCTCTTATCTGTCCAATTGTACTTTCACCTACTCCTACTGTAGGTATATTTGGACTTTCTATAAGTGTAATTAATTTATTTGGAAAACATCTAATTAAAGTAGCGGCTGCCATCCAACCAGCACTACCACCACCTACAATTATTATTTTTTTCATAATTATTTTTCCACTACATAATTTATGTATGTTCTAAATTTAGGTACTTTAGGAGCTAATCCTCCGTGTATAATTTTAGAATCATATATAACAGCTCTATTAGGTTTATATTCTATTTTTTTATCACCTACTATAGTTTCACCACCCCATTTTTTATTCCAATCGGTATTTAGATAAAATAAAACAGTAGTATTATTTTCATAGTCTTCACAATCCTTATGTTTTATATCATCTTGTAAGGCAGCTTTAGCTCCTAAATGTATTCGTTTAACACGGTCGGTTAAAAAATTAGCTTTTGATTGAATAATTTTAAATATAACTATGGCGAGAGTTTTTGAATCACATTTTACATTAATATTATTTTTAGGTTCATATAAAACACGTCCAGCAATTCTAAAATCAGCTTCAAAAGAAGAAGCCATTGATAAACTCCAAATTGTATCTGTAGTTATGGTTGTGTAAATGTATTCTAAAGTGTTTTGAGGTAAAACATTATCAATAATTTTTATCATAATCAATCATAATATATATAAGAGTTTTAATTATTGAAATTTGTATCTTATAACAACAAGTCCTTTACCGCCAGCTCCACCAGGAGAAGGTGCATTACCGCCGCCTCCACCACCTCCAGTATTAGCTGTACCAGAACCACCTGGTGTACCTGGTGGATAAGATGCTCCAATACCACCTCCACCTGAACCTCCAGGTTGAGGTCCGGAATCTCCTAATCCACCCCCACCACCTGCTCTTGTAACACCAGAACCAGTTATTGAAGATGTAACACCACTTCCTCCAGCACCACCTGTCCCAGGAACGTTTCCGTCTCCATCTACTCCAACAGCTCCAGCGCCACCGCCACCACCAGATCCACCATTACTTATGTGTTGACCAGCACCACCATTATTTCCTTGAGGTGGACTTACGGGTGGTGTATTTCCATTTCCTCCTGCTTCAGCAGGTCCTGGACCAATGCCACCAACGCCTCTTCCACCACCAGATCCACCTGATAAATTTGGAACACTATCTGGATTATCACCTCCACCAGCACCTCCACCAGCAGATGTTATTGTAGAAAAACTTGAAGATGAACCTTGATTGCCTCTACTATCTGGAGGATTTGCTGAAGCACCAGCACCAACTGTAACTGGATATGTAGTAGCAGTTACAGGTAAAGCAGTAACACTACAACCTAATGGAGATTTTAAATAACAACCTGAAGCAGCACCTGAAGATTCTCTATAACCTCCAGCACCACCTCCTCCACCTCTATCTCTGGATCCTCCACTACCTCCACCAGCAATTACTAGATAGTCAACTGTATCTGAACCTACTGGATTACCACCACAAGAAACAACAAAAGTACTGTCTCCTGTAAATGTGTGAATTTTAAAATTACCTGTTGTTGTTACTGTACCACCTGTGGCAGCTACATATACAGCAGGTCGTAAATCGCCCACATTGTCTTCATTTGTATATAACCAACCTTTTGTAGCATCAATGTAAACTAAAACAACAGAAGCTCTGTTTGTACTAATTAATGAATCAATAGCTTGACCTTGTATATTTTCACTGTTTCTAGCAATTGTTAATCCATTAGTACCAAACGTACCAGCGTAATCTTTGATAGCAACTGTATCACCAGCGCTTGGAGAAGCAGGTAAAGTAACTGTGATAGCTGAACTTGTTGTATTGACAAAATAACCCTCTCCAGCAACAGCTGTAAAACTACTTGTTTTAACTGTTTGCCATTCTATACCGCCACCAATAAGTGCGCCATCATTTGCAATTGAAACGTTATTAGAATATATTGCCATTATACGATTTCCTCTAATTTAAATTTGTATTTCTTTCCACTTAATCTATTTATTATGTATAAATCACTGGCTCCCTCTTGGATAACCCAACTTCCTTTTGTACCATCTACTTCATTACCTACTTCTTTTGTAGTGTTGTTTAGATGTAAGTCTTTTGTATATACGTTTGCCCAAGCAAGTGATGATGAACCTATATCTCTTGTATCATCACCATCAGGTAATATACTGCCTGTAACTGTTACACCAGTAGATGTGGTTTCTAATTTTTCTGAATTGTTGTGATAAAGTTTAACTGCACCATCAGGTATTGCTCTTATCATATGCTCAAATGGTGTTTTAGATAGTTGAATTTCTGTACCATTTGATTGAATACCTAAATTTCCTGTTCCTGTTTCTTTAATATAAGAATTAGAACCATCGTGGTAAATTTCTAAATCGTTTCCTGTACCAAAATACGCTCTGTCATTATCAGCAAAATTAATGTCATTTCCGTTAGATGCTAAATCTCCGCCAAGTTGAGGAGTGGTATCTTCTACAACATTTGATATATAACTTCCTAAATCTGATATGTTTGATTCAGTAATTGTTATTGTGTTTGAAGCACTATTAATTGTTTTGTTTGTTAAAGTATCTGTACTAGACGCTGTGATATAAGAACCTAAATCAGAAATATTTGATTCAGTAATTGTTATTGTGTTTGAAGCACTATTAATAGTTTTATTTGTTAATGTTGAACTTAAACTATCGTAGTAATTTGTAAGTACAGATACGTCCATTTTCTTTGGAGTACCAGCATCACTAATTAAAAATTCGTCTGTTGAGGCTAAACCTGTAGTAAGTGCTGTGTTACCAGAAATAACATTGTCGTTTAATTTAGCCGCCGTAACAACTTGATCGCCAATTGTGTTAAGAGCAGAATCTCTTCCTGGATTTAATATAAAGATAGGAGCACTATTTGAAGGTGCTGAAGTAAATGTAACTCTTTTAATATCACCTGATCCATCTTCACCTAAAGTATAATCAACTGTAGGCTCTTGTCTAACATCACTTACAAAAACTTGAATATCATTAGCGCCACCATTAGGAGCTTCTTTTGTTAAATCAAAAGTTACAGTTGAACCGTCTCCTGTAAAGGTGTCTTTTTGTGTTAAACCTCTAAAAATATCTGATGGTTTTTTACCAAGATATGCCATTCAATTTATCCCTCTTTAATATTAAACGTCTTCCAATACCGAAATTGTTGCGTCAATAGAATTTGATACACTTGCTGAAACTCTTAATGCATCATTTGTTGATCCATCGCCTTGTAATACAATTTTATTACCTGACATTACTTCTAAAGATGAACCAGCAGGTATGCTAGCATCTTTAACAATATGAACATCATTTGAACCGTCATAGTTGTCTAAAAAAACACTTGCGGTTACACCTGAAGCTGATGTGTTCGATAAAGTAATTCCGATAACAATTGATTCCATAGCTGAGCCACTTGAAGGTACTGTATAAACAGCACTAGCAGAAGCGCCAGTAGATGTATTGACATTTGGTACTGTAAATCTTTTAAAATCGTTAGCCATTGTTATTCCTTTTAATATTTATAATAATAATATAGTTATTTATC
>Ga0222718_10005067_pt1 | contig 10770 bp, 9 predicted proteins | sample C33_27DmetaG_FD_165045 | JGI IMG/M metagenome (GOLD analysis project Ga0222718, IMG submission 165045) | Estuarine water microbial communities from San Francisco Bay, California, United States - C33_27D | ecosystem: Environmental > Aquatic > Marine > Unclassified | place: USA: California... | reverse complement strand
CATCCGCTGAGATGTTAGAATATCACCCGGAGAAAGAATCGTCTGTCCCTCACACAAATCATCACCAGCCTCGCGAAAGCCGCGGCCAGGCACGATAGCACCCTCGATCTCCACGCGATCATCACCCAGCACACGCACCACCTCCTGCATGATCACAGCCCCCGTCCCCTTCGGCAACGGTGCCCCAGTGAAGATCCGCACCGCCTCTCCTTCTGAAACCGTTAGCTCCAAATCAACCCCAGCAGGCTGCTCACCAATCACTCGAAACCCTGCCCCAACCTCATGGCGACCTTTCGGCAGCGCATAACCATCCACCATCGCATTGGCAAATCTCGGCATCGGCATTGTGCTCCGCACCGTGCTCGCCGAAACCCTCCCTAGCACGTGTTCTAGCACTACCCGATCCTCACGATCAGTCTCAGAGATCGACGCCGCCAGGCATTTGTAGGCTTCCGCTTCTTCCAACATCACTATCACTCTGGCAACCGCTCCATAAACGTCTCTCCTTCATCGGGCTCCCATTGTGGCAGCGGCAGAGGATCCATATCTCTCACCGGCCTTCTTGGCTCGACATCATCACGCATGGCCGGCGGCGTAAACGCATTCGGGGATAAAGGATCCGGCTCAGCTTCAGCCACGCTATCAAGCCTTCTTTCGGAGTGTAGTTGAGGCCTACGCAAGGCAACAGGAGGCTTTCCACTCGCATTCCTCGTGGTCGGTGCCCGCAATAGACGTGGAATGGCATCGATATTCACGGTCACCTCATCCGACCCATCTCCTTTCGGATAATCCAAGACCACTTGATCGCCCAACTTCGGGCGCCCAGAAACAATCGTGGCCACTTGATGCGCACCCCGACGTTTCAACGTCGTTCGAAGGGCTGAAGGCCCACCCTCAGACACCCCACGCAAAGTCGCCCCATCCGGCAACCTCACTCCTTGCTCCAAGTTTATCAGCACAAAAGGTGGCGTCTGATCTCCCCGAACAAACGCAATCTCCCCCACCACCAGCTCCTTCGCGGAAGGCGGTGAATTCGGAGCCCTCTCTGTAGCCCCCACCGTTCTCCCCAAACGCGTCGACCGACACCCTGAAAACAAGGCCAAAATAAGCAAGGCGTTTAGAAAGTAGCGCATGAACAACGTAAACTATGGAACTCGCCACCGGCGAGGCAATCGAATGTTTCCAAGAGATAATCCATTGACGGACCTGAAGAAACCGCATTAGTAGACCCCGAAGTAGTTCGACTTTGAAACCGGGTCAGGTGGCTGAGTGGTCGAAAGCACATCTTTGCTAAAGATGCGAACTGGAAACGGTTCCGTGGGTTCGAATCCCACCCTGACCGCCATTTCGATTCAAATGCGAACTGGTATCGCCATTTCCATTGCCTGTTGGTTTTGAGGGAGTTACGTAAAACTGGAAATTGAGGCGGTACCACGAAGTTCGTATTTGGGTGTGATACACGCTCGGATTTGCATCAAAGTCCTTGTCGCCGGGGTCCGTGCGCGATACCCGGATTTCCCGAATTAGGAGCCTGACAAGCTCCTGCTGATCCTCAAAAGGGAGCGAATCGAAGACCTTTTCGAATCCTGTTAGCGCATCGGCGATGATCGCCTCGTCGGCTATCATTTGCTCCTTTCGGGCGATATCCATTTCGATTTTCTCGCGCTCGATCCCGAGGATGTGTTTGCGATCTGCCAGGGATTCGCCTTCGGCCATCATCTCATTTGCCATCCGTCCGCCCGCCGACTTCTTGGCAAACTCGATGCAGGCGGTGAGATCTGAGGTGACCTGCCTCCACTCGGTGCCGATCTCGGCGAGTTTGGATTTCAGGGGGCGGAGCGAGCGCCTGCTTTCCTTCTTGGTGGCCTCAAGCGTAGTCGCGATGATGTCCGGGCGCTTCCCAATTTCGGCGATGACTTTCACGACGAATTCCTCGAACGGGCGGGACGAGATGTTCCGCAACTCGCATGGGGAATTAGAGCCGTCCTTGGTCACGTCGCCGCAAGAGTAGTAGAGGTAGGGATTGCCTTCGGAGTCCTTCTTGCCGGAAGGCTTGGGCGTCATGAGATTCCCGCAGTGGTCGCAGCGGAGAATGCCCTTGAGCAAGAGGCCGTGCTTGTTGCGGGCGGCGTGTGGGCGGGCTGGCGCGTTCATCGAGGCGAGGGCCTCGTTCGCATCCTTCCAAAGGGCTTCCGAAACGAGTGCTTTGTGTTCGCCAGCGTGCTGCTCGCCGCCATGGGCGATAACCCCCTTGTAGATTGGATTCTCGACGATCCTTTTCACCCGGTCGCCTATCCAGCGCTTCCCGCCTATCATCTTTGTCTGGCCAGAGCGCATGGTGATCTCGCGGGTCTTTGTGACGAGACCCTCCTCGTTGAGTGCCCCAGCGACGGCAGTTGGGCTCGCCAGCTTTTTAGTTAGGCGGAACAGCTGCTTAATGATGGCCGCTTCGCCCGGTTCGGGGCTCAGCTTCTTGGTGGCTTTGTCATAGGCGTAGCCAATCGGAACCCATCCGCCATTCCATAGCCCCTTCTTTGCTCGCTCGGTGTATTTCTGGCGAACCCTTTCGCTTGTCAGCTCCCGCTCGAATTGCCCGAAGCTCAGGAGCATGTTGAGCATCAGATTGCCCATGGGCGTCGAGGTATCGAAGGATTGGGTCGCCGAGACGAAGACGACATCGTGCTGCTGGAGAATCTTCCAGAGGGCATAGAAATCCGAGATGGACCGGGTGAGCCGGTCGATTTTGTAAACGATGATCGCGTCGACTTCCCCGTCGCGAACCTCGGCGAGCAATTGCTGGATGCCCGGCCGGTGGAGATCCTTTCCCGAATAGCCGCCGTCCTCGTGCGCCGCCGATTCGATCCAGCCTAGCTCCTGCTTCACCGCGATGGCGTGCCGGCAGATGTCGCGCTGGGATTCGAGGCTGTTGTAGTCCTTCCGGGTCTGTTCGTCCGTGGACACCCTGGTGTAGATGGCACACTTGGTGATCGCTTTCTGTGGATTCGTATTGTCGTGCATGGCAGGAAAAAGTTCGCAGAGGTTGATTCGCTACCCGGGCATTCAATGCGAAATTGGGGCATCCTGCAAGTACAGGGCGATTCCCGATCGATATGGGCACGCGGTAGCGTCTTGGTGAATTGGGCCGCCCCCAATCAGTGCGAGGGTAAAGTCGATCAGACGCGATCGAATCAGGGGGAGCGGCGAACGGAATAGCTTAAGCTACGATTGGCCGCTGTCCAGTCGAGCCCTAGGCGGCCAGCGTGTATTTCACGGCTCGGGACTGGCCGCCTCTTTGAATCAATCCCCGATCCTCCAACTCCCTCAAGCGCCGATAGGCGGTAGCCCGCGAAAGCCCAAAACGGTCTCGGACATCTGCTGGAGATACCTCCCTAACATCGGCGATGAATCCAAAAACAATCGCAGCATCATCGGAAAGCCCCTCAGGTGGACTTGGATCGGATTCGCTATCGGCGGGTGCTTCCGCGCGCGCCCCATTGACAGTTCCCGCGTTTTGCGCGGCCAATCCGGCGACGCCACGGGCAAGGAGTTCGCCGATGCGGCACATCCGTTGTGCCTCTGTGAGCGTGGGTTGCATCTTGATGGGGCAGCCGCCATTTGCCGCCACCATGTAGATCGGAATTGCCGTCAAATGATCACGCAGAACGCCGGCTTCCTTCGATTCATTTGTTCGCAGAAGCAGGTCCCTGCGCGGAATCAATTGCGGCCTCTTGATGCGGCGTTTGCTTTGCCAACTGCTAGTTGGCGTTTTGCCTCCAGTTCGCGCCCCGTGCTGCGCATGACGATCTGCCTTGCCTCCGGGGCAGTGGCTTCATTTTTCAGAAACGCCCCAATTTCCTGGGCTGTCCTCATGCGGTCGGCCCGCGAGAATGAATCGCCCCCTAGCAGATGCAACGCCCTGCCGGCGGCCGTTTGAATATCGGCACCTTTGATAACTTCTTGTCTTAGCCGATTGAGTTCGCGGACGATCTCGCCCTGCTTCACCGGCGGCACACCAAGCCTTTGACTTGTGCGAACCCGGTCAAGCCGGGCTTGCGCCTGAAGGACCAGCTCCTGCGCCGTTCTTCTAGGATTGCCAAAGAGAAACTGTGAGGCTTCCCTGATTGTCTCCTTGGCATCCGCCTTTCGCATCTGCCGCGACTGCAAAATGCGAAGGGCTTTGCGATTCGCGGTTGCCTTGCTCACGTCGCCCCGCCGCACTTCAGCGCGGAGCGATTCGAGGGATTGAACCTTTGTTAGAAAACCGCTTTCTCGGCTTCCCCCGATAGCTGCATGTCCTGGACGAGCCGGAGATTGACCAGAGCCCCCTCGGGAATGTCCGGCTTCGGGGCGCCATGGAAATTGAAATCGACGATGGCTTGGGTCGCCGTTTCGCAGGCTTCGATCTCCTCCGGACTGAACTGCTCCAAGCCCTTGGAGGCGTCGATGTTCAGTTTCGAAATAGTTTCTAATGCGTGCTCGAGTGTCGTCATGGATGGCGCGTTCAATGTAGTTTGCTTTGTGTTTGAGGCGCCCCTGGAGGACGCCTTCAACCTGGGCGCGCACGGATGGCTCGCCCAGCTTTTCGGTAATGCGTTCGATGTCGCGCGGGGACACTTTGCGCATCTCCGACTGACCGAGGGAAACCACGGCGTCGGCTTTCATGCCGCGCAGGGCTAAGACTTCGCGAAGGGCGTCGGTGGTTTCACCTGTGGTGACCACATCATCGACAAGGACAAGGTTAGCACGCCTCGGAATCTGGGAAAGTTTGGAATCGACCGCGGCGAACCTTGCCGGGTTTTCCATCTTTCCAATTCCGCCCTTGGCAGAGGCCTTTTTGGTTTCGAGTGGGAGAGCCCAGCCCGTCACAACCTGTCCGCCGTGCTCCTGCTGCAGCCGCTTTGCGAGGAGGTAAGGGAGCGGGTTTCGGCCGGTTGTTGACGGGGCGACAAGGAAGCAATTGTCCTTGCCGCCGAGATGGGAGTAGGCGTCCGGGCGGATGCTTGTTCGAACCATCTCGGCGCAGGCTTCGCGAGGCATGCCTTTCCCGTAGAGCGCATCCTTTTGCCTGCGGAGATCCCTGACTCGGCTCGTGGAAGTCGCGTATTCGTCTCGCCGGTATGGGGGCATACCGGGTAGATCGAAAGGCGATCTACAAAATCACGGGGGCTTAGCGCTATTCCCTGGAGGCGAGGCTGAACGCCCGATTCATATCTTCTTGCTCTTGGCGAGGGAGACCAGCCTCACCCGCGATACTCTTCCAGCTCGAGACGGCCGCTCTAACCTCATCAATGAGCCGCTCCGCCTCTTTGCTATCAAGCCTAAAATAAGGGGCGACTTCGAGCGCAAGGTCGAAGCTCAGCGAATTATCGGACTCTGAGATATTGAGGTTTAACCCATGACCGAGCGGATCGGGGTTGAGATCGTAGGCTGGCGAGAGTTCCCAGCCATGGTTGGTGAGAAGGAAACCGTGATTCCTAAGATGGTCGTCCGTATTCCTAACGCAGATTGAAAACACGATACGCCGCCACAGCTCGCGAAGATCGTTCTGCACGTCGCTGCCGTGATTCGAGATGAATTCCGCGAGTTCGAGATAGCTTGCACCGACGGCGTGGTCAGTTCCGTCATTATATCCTAGAAGAGTCATCGCCGAGGCAAAGTGAATGCGCTTCCCTCCCTTGGAACCCCGGATTCGGTCGAACCGGCAGGTGGCGAAAGTGCGATGCGTTTTGCCAAATGGGAGCAGCTGCGCTTCGGCAACGCGAACCCCAGCCGCCTTGGCGAGCTGCCATACCACCCACTCCCATCCGCCCATATCTCTCTCATCATTGCGACCTGGAAACTTGGCGATCCAAAGATCGCCGGCGGGATCACGCACGCCAGCCTTTGGCCGGGCACCGCCGAGGGAGGAACCCGGCGCCATCAGCAAGTTCAGCCATTCAAGCGAGCGCTCGTCTGACGAAGACTCCCTATCTTGAACCTTCCAACTAGCATGCTCCAGCTCCCGCAAAGATGTCCATGGCGGCGCTGCCATCGATGATTCATTGCTAAGGAACGCTCCTTCCTCTTCGTCGCGAAAACGAAGCGCTCCCATGCGTTGCTCATCGTGGACACCGAGAAGGTAATCGGATTCTGTTAGCCTTTCTTCTTTACGGTTCTGAGCCCTAGCGAGAATCGCTTCGCGACGCTTCATAAGAACGCGCCCCCACCGGTCTGGAGAGGAATCGAGGAAGAGACCAAAATTAGGCCGCTCGTCATCGTTCAAATATTGTGACCCTTCGTAGTGCTGAAGATCGGGATCGAGTAGCAGGGTCGCCGAGCCTCTAAGCCAACTTTTGGCGTAGGTGAAAGAGAACAACTCTTTGCCACGGCTTCGGATGCCTCTCAGGATTCCCATCTCCGAAGGGCCACCCAGCCCTTCCCAATCCGCGAATACTTGGATCTCTCGGCTCATTTGGAATCCCTCTTGTTAGCCCCGCGTTTAGGCGCCCGCTTTCGAACTTCCGTTAGCTCTGCGTCTTGGAGCTTTCGCCCCAACGCGTCATCTTTCGCGACGAGACCGAGATCCGTTTCCAGTCCGAGAACCGCGAGCACCTTAAGGATATTACCAATCGAGGAACCGGGATCGCCCCGTTCAATCTGATAAAGCGTCGAGCGGCTGATACCAGCGCGTTCGGCAACTTGGATGGTGCTAAGGTGACGGCGCAATCGTCCCAGCTTGAGATTCTCTCCCATGGATCTCAAGAGGCGCGAGTGTTTCGGCAGAAGCGCGGGTTTTTCTCGTCCCATAATGTGCGTTAAATAGATCAAAATTGCATATTATGTCGGAAGTATCAATCTTTATTGCTTATCCCCTCTCCAGCGCGCTGGGATGAGCAACGTGTGAGTGGAGGTCCCATGACCATGCCCGCTGGCGACACATACTTGATCCGCAACCTCCTAACATTGTGTGCATAGAGAATCGCCCGGGCGAGCTCGCGGCAGGCCAATGCTAGTCCTTGCATTGAAAATTCACTTCGCTTATAGGCGCGGGATGGAGATTTTTCCATACACGCTCCCTTCGATCGTTGCGCTTTGCGTTGCTGGGCTCGTTTCGGCCCAGGAGACTGATGCCCCGGAAATCCAAATGCTTGACCCCGTGGTGGTTACAGCGTCGCGCATCCCCGAGGACAAGGCCTCGACCACGCAATCCATCAGCACGGTGACAGATGAGGAAATCGTGGAAAAAGCCTTTCGCACCCTCCCCGAAGCCCTCGCTCTTACCCCTGGGATCTCGGTGCAGAAGACCACCCACGGGCATGGTTCCCCCTTCATCCGAGGATTCACTGGGCGCCAGAATCTCTACCTTGTGGACGGCATTCGCTTCAACAACTCCACATTCCGCTCAGGCCCCATTCAGTATGCCAACACCGTTGATGCCCTCAGTCTCGATCGCTTCGAACTCGTGAAATCCCAAGGGTCGGTGCTCTATGGGTCCGATGCCCTTGGAGGCACCCTCAATGCGATCACGGTCTCCAGCGGCTATCGCGATGAAGAACCCGGTTTCTTCCAACATGGCTCTGCCCTTTACCGCTACAGCACCAACTCCGAATCCCACGTTGGCCGCTTCCAGCAATCCTTGGGGGCGGGTGGCATCTGGGGGTTGACCTTGGGTGCCAATCTCAAGGACTTCGGAGATGTTCGATCTGACTATTATGGAACAATGCGGGGAACGGGATACCCAGAACAAAACTACGATGCCAAATTCGAGTGGTCACCGAGCGAGAACCACCATCTCACCCTGGCGCATCAATACATCAATCAGGACGATGTGAGACGTTGGCATTCCACGCTGGCGAACCCTGGCGGTTGGGAAGGCCTAGCCCCCGGGGGGTTCACGTCTCGAATCTATGACCAAGAGCGTTCCCTCACCTATCTACGCCTTGAAGGGGAACCCGACAGCGGTGCGATCCAACGATACCGCGCAACACTGTCCTATCAGAAATCGACGGATAAAGAAATTCAGAACCGCAACCCGGCCGCAGCTCAGATCCGTTTCTCTAACATCGACACCCAGACTTACGGACTCACTCTGGAGGCCCAGTCTGACCTGAGTGAGAATACCTCTATTCTCTATGGAGCTGACTACTATGAGGATCATATCGATTCCCTAGGAGCCCGAAACGGAGTCTTCGAGCCCCGCCGTCGCCCCTTGGCCGATGATGCCACCTACCGCTCTCTCGGGGTCTTCACCCAAGCGCGCCATCGGTTCAGTGATCGCTTCGAAGTCACCGGCGGGCTCCGATACACCTATGCCGAAGCTGATCTCGGCAAGGTCTGGGATGGCAGCGGAGACATCTCTGCGAACGAATCCTGGAACTCCCTCGTAGGCAGCATCCGCGGTATCTACGAACTCGACGATCACTGGTCGTTGTTCGGGGGCGTTTCCCAAGGCTTCCGTGCACCTAACGTGAACGACCTGTCCGGAAATCTGACCACTCGTTCCGGTGTTCAAAACAGTGGAAGCCTCGACCTCGATCCCGAAGAGAGCACCACCCTTGAACTTGGTAGCCGACATGAGAGCGATTCGCTGAGCTTCGAGCTGGTAGGCTTCTACACGCTTGTGGATGATCTCATCACCCGTGTTCCCCGGAGCGCGACCGACAGCGATACCGTCACGGTCAACGGCAGTGAAGCTTGGATCGCCGGTCTGGAAGCTCAGGGTTCTTGGGAGTTCTCCCCGGACTGGACGCTCTCCGGCTTCCTCACTTACCAATACGGCGACGCCGACCGACCGACCTTCCTCGGGGGCTCGGATATCACCGAACCCGTTTCTCGCCTCTCCCCCCTGCGAGGCTCCCTCGCGCTTCGGTATGACCACCCCTCAGAGAAGTGGTGGGCCGAAGCCCGGGTGACGGCCGCCGCCGAAGGCGACCGTCTAGCTGCCAATGACCGTGGTGATACGCAACGCATCCCGTCTGGCGGAACGCCGTCATACGTCACTGCCTCGCTCTATGCTGGCTATCAAGCTACCGAGAACCTGCAATTCAATCTCGCGCTCGAGAATCTCACCGACGAAGACTATCGCGTTCACGGCTCCGGTCTCAATGAACCGGGGGTCGGAGCTGTTCTAGGGGTTCGCTATACCTGGTAGCTGTGGGAGGGAGCGGGGTGCAGCTTGTGATGGGCACACGGGCAAACGTAATCTTTGTTTTCGCAGGTGGGGCAGTCCAACAGGTTCAGATTTAAGTTCTCTTGGATGAGCACGCCGCCATCGGCGAGCAAGTCGAATCCGCCGAACGCTTCGGCGTGAGCGCCGGCGTCTTCCGCATGGCCATCTCCCGCGTCCGTCAACGCTACACCGAAGCCCTCAAGTCTATCGTCGCCCACACCTTACAGATCGCGGCGACGTTGACGAGGAGCTGAACTACTTGTTCTAGGCGATAGAGGATTGAATCGGAGAAATCGCCGTGATGTCAGCAATCCAATTCCTGGTCACCTCCTCGTTTCATTCTTCCCTTGCCCCGAAGGTGGTCCTTGAGGATGTAGCGCATCGCCTCTGCCGCGACGGAGAAGAAATGCTTTTCGTTCACCCATTTCGGAGCGCCGTCTCCTTGCAGCCGTAGATTGGCCTCGTGGACTAGCACCGTCCCGGAAATGCTCTGGCCCGGCATGCGCTTCGCAGACGGGTGGCTGCGAGCCGCCGCAGTATCAATCTTTATTGCTTATCCCCGAAACCATCCCGGCACTTTGCCGAGTGCATCGAGCGGGCGAACTAGTGTCCTGATGAAACGCTTGGAGGGATGAACGATGACGGCGCGGTGGTCTTTGAGCTCCATGAGCTTGGCTGGCTTGATACGATGATCCTCTTCCTCGCGCTTCGAGTAGGTGACCGTGCTCAGAGCCTTGCTGCTGCGCGAGCGTTTCCAAATCATCTTCTTTCCGATAAAGTCCGCGCTGGCCGTCGCCCCTTCCATATCGGCGGCGCGGAAGACAAGGCGCGTGCGGAAATTGAGGGCTAGCACTTTGCGCTTATCTCTTCCGATTGCGGGGTCAGCGGAGACCTCAGATTGCATGCCTGCAACGATGGCGCAGTTCGCGCCGCGTATGCGGTCGACGATCTTGTGATCGCTGATGCCATCCTCGGTCGCCGTGACGATATCCTGATACTCGTCGGCTACTAGCAAGAGCAGATTTTGCTTCGCTTGCTCGGCTTTGGGAAGCTCATATCGTCTAAGGGCGTGATAGAAGAAAAGCATCTTCAGGTAGGTATTGACGTATCGCCGCTCGGTGACGAATCGCTGGGGCATCGACACCGCGATGACGGCGCCCCGGTCGACCTGATCCATTTCAAAAGTGTTTGGCTTGTCGCTTGAGAAAACAGAGGCGATGTCAGGGTCTCGAAAGAAGCTGAGATAGGTTTTGATCGTTCCCTCGATGCCCTCGCGTTGCTCGGGAGCCTTGGCGTCGAGAAACGTCTGGCAGAAAAACTCGGCGAGGCGGATTCGTTCGGCCGTGGGGCCTGCTGCCTCCAGCCGGTCGAGGGCTTCATTCGTTGTGTAGTGTGATGTTAGGATTTCGTAGGCGCGTGTTAGGGTGACCGGATCGCCAATTTCGTCTAGAAGCTCAAAGGCGTGGGCAAGGGCGATCTGGGCCATGGGTTTGAAGAACGAATCCTGCCTTCCGGCGGTCAAGCTCGCCGCCGTATCGACGACAGCCTTGGCGTGAGTCGTCCATGGCAGGCCCCGGTCGCTAAGCAGATTGTAGCGATGGGTAGGCTCCCAGCCATGGGCG
>Ga0222718_10005065_pt1 | contig 10771 bp, 2 predicted proteins | sample C33_27DmetaG_FD_165045 | JGI IMG/M metagenome (GOLD analysis project Ga0222718, IMG submission 165045) | Estuarine water microbial communities from San Francisco Bay, California, United States - C33_27D | ecosystem: Environmental > Aquatic > Marine > Unclassified | place: USA: California... | reverse complement strand
TCCTCGCATTTTCCGCTCTTTTCGGATGTGGATTTTTCCTTCGTCCTCCCATTATTACTTTTAGTAGTATCTTTAGAAGAAGAGTTAATGATAAACGAGTTTTTATGCGTGAGACGAAGAATGAAGAGGAATTTCTAGGAATTTTTTTACAATTGTCTGTTCTAGAAAAAGAACTCTCTCTCCTGCGCTCTCAGATCTGCGAGAGTAATAGTATTATTCAAAGACATTCTCGCGATCGATTTCGGTGACGTTCGCATTCTCCACTCCACCGTTTGTATTAGCTCCACCAGAAGTTTTCAAATCTTGGTCGTCCGCGGAGGCGAAATCGAGAAAGTGCGTCGGTCGGTGACTCTCGTGGTAATACTCCTTTGGATTGGCCAACTTTAACGCGTATTTCATACTCGCCGAATGTTTCACGCCCATGAAGTTGTAATTCCAAGGTTGGCCATCTGGGACCATGTAATAGCCGTAAAAACGATCGGATAAAAGCATTTGGACTTTTTCGTAGTGCGAAGGATGGTAGCCTTGCGGGTTGCCGACGTTTTGGTCTTTTTGTTGTCTTCCCCACTCGTAGCCTTTTGGAGTGAGTTTGTACGCCGTCAACGAACACGAACCGGGAGTGAAGGAACACGTGACCACGATGGCTTTTTCGCCGTCCCAGGAGGAGTTCTTCTCCAAGATTTGCGCGTGTTTGGCGCAATCCTGCGGCGGCAAGTGTGGCGTTTCGTTCGGTTGCGTGTGTATCCACCCTAACGGTTCCAAATCTCTCAAATACTCGTGATCGGGTGACTGCGTAGGTAAATGCGTCGTCGCGTGATTGCCCCACTGCGGCGGTATAACCACGCAACGAATTTCCTTCACGTTCGGGTTGTCCGGAGGAGAGACGCCGTATAAGTAGCCGCTGATTTGCGTGCGCAAATCCGCAATGGTGATGAACTTCTTCAAAACGTTCTTCGGGACGACGTACGTGTACCCAGTCTCTTTGATGTCTTCCGAGTTGACGTAAATATGGTTCACGCGCAAGTGTAAATTCGACGCTGAAATCGCGCGAACTCTCCAATCGGTTTTCGAACCAAACGTAGATTGCTCGTACGGAGACGTCGTTGTAACAATCAACTCGTCCCCGTGCACGTTGGTCGTTTTCGTCGTCACCGCTTGCAACTGCGCCGCGTCCTCGTTCGCAGCTTGCTTCTCAATCTCCGCGATTTGTTGGCGTTGCAACGAAGGCGGGGTGATTTCGGCGCCCAAGATGATGTCGCGGATTTCCGATTGCGTCAACGCGGAGACGTTGACGTTGTTCTTCTTCGCGTAATCGCCCAAGATTAAGTCTTTGAGAGCGATTTCCACTTTAATCCACTGTTCGTCCGTCAAATCTGGCCACACGTGGTGCGGCTGCGTGATGATCGTTTTGTCCGGCTTCAACAACATCTTAGTCTTGTCGTTGTTCACGTGCAACGCTCTCAAGATTAATATCAATCGAGAGAACGCGGTGTACGAACTGATAGATTTCAACCAATCGTCGTAGATGTTGAATAAAACCATCTGCGGCTCGGTCGCTTTCAAAATCAAATCGCCAAATTTTTCGATTTTCATGCACGCTTGAAACGGCATTTGCAACTCGCTTCCTTTGATGACAATGTTCGGAAAATCTAACAAGTGCACTTCCAGAGGATCTAACATGCCTTTTCTGGTCACGATGATTTGTTTCGGTTGCTCTTCGACCGGTAGAGATCGAACTAATGCCGCAACTTCCTCCGCGGTTTTCCATTTAGCCAACTGCCCTAAACGCTTCTGACCGGCCCACACGGACGTGTGAATGACTTTCAAAAAGAGTTGACCTGTTCTCGGGTTGAAGATAAATATGGCACCGTTGATTGGTTTCGTCGTCAAGTTCCCTTCAAACGTCTTATGAATCGTGACTCGGTAGACGTTCGTATCGTCGATGAACCAAATGCATTGATTTGAAAACAACTCGCCGTAATTCTGAGAGTTCAAATACGGCTCCGTCGGTTCCGAGGAATACAACTGTAAGCCTTTTCTTACGCGCTCGCGGAGCACATACAACGCCGGATTCGCCTTCATGATCTTCGCCATAGCTTGTTGAATCAATGGTTTTGATCCCGGAAACCAGTTACCATACGCAGCGTGTAAGTTATACGCCAAATCGACGCCAATCATCACGCCCGTAGGTGACGGGTAAATGGACATGTTGTCCGTCGTGTAATCGAGAAACTTCGCGCGGGTGTATCGTTCGATATCGTGAGAATCAAAGTCGCCCCACCTCAACTGGACGTCCAACCAAAACTTATTCGACGACTTTTGATCAAACTGGTCGTTCACGTCGCCCATTAAGGACGGTTTGGAGATTTGCCACTTATACGACGCAAAGAGTAAAATGTCCGCGCACGACGAATTCATTTTGTACGACTTTCTCGGATGGATCGTTTCTTTTTGCACGGTTTCAATCTCTAAAGCGTCCAACTCTTGATCGAACACTTGACATAGGTCCATGACCAACGATTCATGTATCTTCTGCCACAAGTGCGCTCGGAAGATCTGAACCAAAGAAATTTTTAAAGTTGGAATTTTGCCGTGCATGAAAATTCCAGTCAAATCCAACTGCACTTGGAATCCGACGTAGACGTTCGCTCGGTTAATCGTCGGAGACCACCACAATGTGAAACGACGGTTTGGAATTTGGTTCAAACCAGACCTTTGTGCGTTGGTGAGCTTCTTGAACTTCATCGAGTCTTCGAAACCAGACGCTTTTTCCCAAAATAGACCTTCCCATGTCGGGAAATACGTGCCTTTGAACAGCGTGTGTTCCAAAATACCTTCTACGCCGCCCAAGGCTTGAATGACATCCGTGCGATAATTGTTCAAGTTCCACAGTTTGCCGTCGTGTCTTTGATGCGTCCACCAGAACTGGTTAATCTTCATCAAATGGTTCTCTTTAAAGTGCGCGCGAACTCGCCACCCTTTATCGTACGCTAACGTGTGCCGATCTTTTTGAAACAACGTATTGATTCTCGGAATGCCGCGATCCCAAGAGTCTTCTAAATCTTCCAGCGTCAATCTTCGATTTTGCGCTTGAGCTTCTTGCCTCTTCAACGCGTATTCAGCCCAAACGCGTTGCGAATCCGTAAATTCAGCTTCCCAAGGTTGCAGATATCTGTAGAGGTTCGGAATCAACTGATCTTCCTCGTGCGACATGCCCGAACGGAAGTGCGTGACGCCTGAATCGGTTTGGACAGAATATCGTAAATCCGATTGCGGGATCAAAATGTGACCCATAGAGAGCATTCCTAACCCACCAATCTCTTTAGGTGAATAGAAGACGACCGGGGGAAACCTCGAAGGCATCTTTGAGTTCAAGCCAATCTTGATTCGAGTTTGAATTTTGTTCTCGCATTTGACCAATAAGTCCAAAAGTTCTTGCGTATGCACCACAGCTTCTCGATAGTACGTCATCAACGAAATCAACGCCGTGTTCCATTTATTCGCAATCTTGGAGAACGTCGTCGCCCCGGAGGACATCAAGACTTGTCGAATTCTGTTCTCGAACGCTTTCAAACCTTCGTCGTCGACTCGCAAAAACGCTTGCGCTGTTCTTTCCTTCGTCTCCTCGTTTTGCAAGTTCCACACGCCATCTTTTTGTGCAAAATACTCGGTTTGCATGCGAATCTTTGGCATTAATCTCACTTCGAATCCGCACATGTTAAACAGTAAGTTCGGATTGTCTTTTGAAAACACAGAGCAGAACCCGTTGTCCCACTCCAACGTCGTCAACGATCGCGGCAAACGATTCTTCATGTCCCAAAACACCGCTCGTCCCAAGTTTACGTCGTGCTTCATCAAGCGCATCCTCGAGTCTCTCGGCCAACACTTTTTGTTGTTATATCCTACCATGTTCTCGTTGTTCGGATCGGGATGTTCGGTGAGATATCTTTGAATCAAGTCCTTCGCCTCTTCCGCGGTGAAGCGGAACAAGATGTGAAGCTTATCGATGTATCGAGAGTATAAACGAATCGGATGTCTGGTCTCCGTTCGAACGTCTCGGTAACTAATAAACTCGTTCGGCATTTGCGGTGGACCAGCAATTTCCGACGCTCGAGTCAAACCTAACACCAACAAATCTAAAACCAGACCATAATACTGCGTCAAAAACGAGGCAAACTGTAACCCGCGAATCATCCCGTAAGAGTTCGTATGCGACATGTCTTTATACGCAATGATTACGTTATTCTTCGCGGTGCAGTAATCGGCAATATTATGATCGACAATCAATCGCAACAAGCGGTTCAACATGGTCAAATCGACTTTTTCGAACATTCGTTCAAATTTCGTTTGCAACATCACGACGCATTCGCCTTCGCTCGTGTCCCAGATATCGGTCAAGTTGTTGATGCCTTGACACCACTTATACACCAACAAAGGAGGCGGCTCTGTATCAGATGGTTTAATCCAGTTCGGGAACAAGTGCCTCTTATCGGACTCGTACCAAATGTACTGATCCAGATACGCATCCGTGATCTTCTCCAAAGGTTCAATCGCGTACACCGGAATCAAGTGCGAATACATGTCCATAAACTCCATGTTGCACTCTTTAAACGCTCTTTGTGTTAGCAAATGTCGTTTAATTCTCGATAAAGCTTCATGCGGGTTATCGAACGCTTGCTCGATTAAACCCAACTCTTCCCTCTCTTGTTGATTCAAACGAACGGCTAAGGAATAATTTTCCTTCAATCGTTCGAGAGCTAAAATCAACAACTTGCGATCGTGTTTATACGACAACGGAGGGAACGGGATCGGCGAGAACTTTCGGGATTCCAACCAGTGCACGGTGGTGGTGTAAATCGCCACGGCTTCTTCTGGCGTCACGTATGGTCCATCCTTCAAGTAATTGTGTTGACGTTCGTGCTCTGCTTTTAACCACAAGCGGGTCAATCGGCCTAAATTTTTCCTACAGACGGTTTTGTCCACCGTCGCGCCGCGGCGAATCCGTTCGCGATTATAATGCGCAACGTTCGTCCACCAATCGGCTTTAGACTTCACGTATCGTAAAATCATGTTTTCGATCGGAACTGGCATGCCCGGGACTTTCCAGGGAATGTTCGCTTTGAAACTTCGCCAGGCTTCGGAAAGATGCGCTAAAATCGTTCTCGCTTTGTTCTGCTTCACGCCTTCCGGCATGCTATCGAGAATGTCGTGCATGACAGCTGCTCGTAACTCTAGATCAAAATGAGACTCAATTCTTTGTTTCGTGACAGTTTTCGCGATGCCTTTGGCATTTCTACCTTCGAACTGTCTAGCTAACAAGTTACCCAACCATCGTTCGAGAAGCGGGACGATGCCGCGTAAAAAGAAAATCCAGACCCGCCACATGGGCGCCCAGAAACCAACGCCTGGGCCTTTCCCGACCGGTCCGGTGTTGAAACGATAGTATATCAGGTGCTTTAAATCCTTGCACGTTCTTATTTGGCGCATCAGACGATATTTGTATCGGTACATCCCAGTCAACTGTCCAACGTGCGAGAAAATGTATTGCAAACCATCCGCCAATTGAAACGCGTCCACGTTACCTAATCGATACTGGACGTTCGCGTCTACGGTAAGCTTCGTCAAACGTAAAATCTCGCGCATTAAGTGGAACGCGTTCCCGAATCGAGACTTCTTACGTTCTTTTGTCGTCAACGTCTTCACCGGTTTCAAGTTGAAGTTATAATCCAAGTGCAAATAGTTCAAGTTCTTGCGATGGATCAACAAGTTCAACATGTTGTAGCCTTGTCTGCAGACTTGCAAACCGGCTTCGACCCAATCTAACTCGGTGCACTGGAAAAACTTTGTCTTTTTCAAAGCTTTGAACAGAGATTTACGTTTCACTTGCCTCGGTGGTTTCTTGTGTAATTGGTTCATGACGTATGTCTTGAGCAACTTTTGATAGGAAACGCGCACTTTGACCGGGTATCCACTCGGGCAATGCTCGTGAAACCAAGTGTTGACGAGCGGAACGTCGATGCACGATCGCGTGTATCCCGAACGCAAGTTAAACGGCCGAGGTGCGAACAATAACGCGATACCGTTCGTCGTGTTTTCCGTGTACAAATCGTAATCTTTCAACAACGGCTCGACTTCCTCGGGCAAGGCGAAATCGTCGTCTTCGCTCCAATCCTCTTCTTCTTCTTCTTCTTCTTTCTTCTTTTCGCTGCTACTACTTTTATAAAACGCGATTGGATGAATCAAAGGATCGAAATAATATGCCGGCAAATCTGGATCTTCGGTTTTGATGTACATCACCATCGGTGAATGGTACGTCGCCAAATCTACCCTACGCGGTCGGTTGTTGTACAAGTACGGAAACGCAACTTTATACTCCGTTCGAATCGCCGATCTAATGATTAACTTGTTAATATCGTTAAACTCGTTCCAGTCTTCGTCCGCCGCGTCGCTATCTTTGAATAACGGTTCAAACTTTGGACCTCCCGGGATGGCCATCCCTAACGCTTTCGCCGTGAAGAAGGATTTGTGATCGAACAAGTAAAAATAATTTTTGTCCGTCAAGTCGCTCAATAACTGACCGGCTAAACGATACAGCGTCGCCATTTCCGGTAAAGGCAACCGCCATTTTTTGTAGGAACTCCCGTTGACGAAATCCAAGTCCCATCGCAACGGTTTTTGGTCGTAAAACCATTCGCACACGTGTCGATCTTCGTCGTCTTCGTCCAACTCTAAATTGATCGCCTCCAACGGGTCCACGTCCAACAAGTTATCCTGGTAATCTAAAGGCGGTTCTTCGTCGTCAAACGGCGGGAATCGCATGCGTTTAAAATGTCGTCGGTCTCTCTTTTCCCTTCTCATGGCAATCCACATGGTCCCCCACTGCGCGATGTAAATAGGTTCAATCACCCTCGGCGTTTCGTTGACGAAAGTAATCGCGCCGGTGATGTGGTAAATCACCTCGCAATGTCTCACTTGTTCCCACGGCATGGGCATATTTTCCAACAACTTATACACCGCGTGCGGGATAAACTTCAAAGCGCCTAAATATACTCTCTTATCCGACCGAAACTTTCTCGAAGACATGTCGCCGTGGTCTTTCAAGATTTTCCTTACGTGTTCCGGCGGCATCTGTTCTTTCTCCGGTTCCGTGTACCCAAACTTCCTCTTGTCCGAGTACCGTTTCGCGTTCAGGTTTTGCCATTTCCGAGCTGTGTTTATGAGAATGCACGTAACATGATGAGGTCAGTTTTGACGACGATTGATGATGATGTCGATCATTCGCTCGATGATAAAAACACGACGAAAACAAAAGTTTAGAGAGAGAGATGAAAAAACAAATTTTTCTCTTCTTCTTCTTCTTCTTTGTCTGTCGTTTTACGTTTTACGTCGATCGACACCCGACAACGAAAGAAGATTCTTTCTTCTTCTTCTTCTTCTCTCTTTCTTCCGTGTACACATGAGAGGACTTTTACCAGAAGAAGAAGTCAAGAAGACAAACAGAAGAAGATGCTTTTCGCGCGAAGCCGTCTTAACGTGTTATTCTCAAAGTTCCTTCGAGCTCAGAAGCGCGTTCGAATTTCGTTTCGCCCAAAAGTGGTGTCCGTTGTTTTCGCTCTCAAGAAAGATCGCCGCCTTTCCTTTCGTCGGTCGTCGAATGTGATGATGAGAGAGAAAAAGAAGTACACACGCGCGCGCGTCGTGAAAAAATAAGAATATGTGCAATCGTACCTCTCTCGGCGATGATCTCGTCGTCGTCGTCTGAATCAACGTCCATCGTGGCCGTCATATTTTGTGATGAGAGTAGTAATTAGGTGTGAGAGTCCTCCTCTTCGTCTCGCTCTTCTCTTCTGCCGAAGAACGTTTTTTGCGTCGTCCAGCGTCTCTTTTGGAGTGTTTAGGGTATCAAAATTCGTTTGGGAATTTTTCTCTCTTTCCTCTCTTGCCTTTTTATTCAGTTGTTTTGTGTCATTCGTTAATAGTAAACACACAGGACAGACAAAACACAGATAGAATGAGACGACGTTTTCAATCCTTTCCCTCCTTCACTGCTTTTAAAAAAACTGCTCTCTTTCTCTTCTTTTTTCTCTTCTTCTTCTTCGCGTCCTCTTTTTCCTCCTTAAACTCGGGGGTGGAAGCAGCAGCATCCTCAAAAGCATCCTCAAAAGGAGAAGAAAAAGTGCTCTTTGGACGCCATAAAAAATGGTCGAAACCGTGCGTGGCGTGCACGAGGGAGAAAGGCGCCTGGTGCGATAACGGGAGAGATGGATTCAGAGGGTGCATTGAAAAGCCAAACTTTTTGAACACGCTGATGTGTAAACGCGTCGTCCGGTGCAAGAAAGGGTGCACGCCTCTCAGGGACATGATGGAAAGTTTTTGCAAGAAACACGATGGCATTTGTAGTAAATACGACCTGGTGAAACGAGCGCTGATTGGCGGCGATAAAAAGAAGAAGTAATATATAGAAGGAGTTGAGAAAAGAGCAGAAGAAAGAGAGAGAGACTCAAGAGAGACTCGTTAATATTGATATATAATATAATATTCGTTATCTTTACTACACGTTGTGGTACATTCGACACGACGCGTTTGTTTTATTAAAAATTTCGTACTCTTTCTTATGTGTTTCTCGCTCGCTCGCTCGCTTTTTTGCTCTCGCCGCTTTCATCTCAACGATGATAATAAGTCTCTCGATTAATCGTCATAATAGCATAAAGAAGGATTACGGCACAACGCACGGCTTGATGTCCCAGATTTCCTTGGCGTATTGGTCGATGGTTCTGTCCGAGTTGAACTTACCCGAGGTCGCCGTGGACAAGATGGAAGACTCGGTCCAGCCCTCTTGGTTTCTGTAAGCCTCGTCAACCTCATCTTGGCACTCGATGTAAGATTGGAAATCCTTACCGACCAAGAAGTAATCGCCTTGGCCGAAACCAGAGTTACCTTCCAAAGAACCCAAGAGTTCTTCGAATTCGCCCTTTTTACCGAACGCGCCCGATCGGACGTACTCGATGGTATCCAAGAAGGTCTTCGGCGCTACGAATTTCCCGGCGGCTCTTTCCTCTCTCGCCGGTTCGACTTCGTCTTCGGTGATACCGAACAAAAAAAAGTGGTCGTCGCCGACGCACTCACGGATTTCGACGTTCGCACCGTCCAAAGTACCGATGATCAAGCAGCCGTTCATTTGGAACTTCATGTTCGAGGTACCCGAAGCTTCCGTACCGGCGGTGGAGATGTGTTGGGACAACTCCGAGGCCGGGATCAAGGTTTCCGCGACGGAAACGTTGTAATCCGGGACGAAGACAACCTTCATCAAGTCCCCGATTTCCGGATCGTTGTTGACGACTTCCCCGACCGCGGTGACCAAACGAACGATTCTCTTCGCTTGGATGTACGTGGCGTACGCTTTGCCGCCAAAGACACACACTCTCGGAACAACCTTCGCTCTTTCCTCCTTGGACATAGCTTTGATTTGTCTGTATCTGTAGATGATGCCGAGAATGTTCAACAATTGTCTCTTGTATTCGTGGATTCTCTTGACTTGGATGTCAAACATGGCGTTGATCGGGACGTCGATACCGGTAGTCTTCTTGATGTAGTCTTTGCAAATCTGTTTGCGCGCGAGCTTGGCCTCCTTCCACTCTTTTTGCAATTCAGGGTTCTTCGCGTTGTCCATCAACTTACGCAAAACTTCGGTGTCCGTGATCCAGGCGTCGGTGTTTCCGACCCATTTCGTGATGACTTTGCTCAACTCCGGGTTGCAAAAGGCCAACCATCTTCTCGGCGTGACGCCGTTGGTTTTGTTTTGGAACTTGTAGCCGTAGATTTCCGCAAACTCTTTGAACGTGAACGCTTTGACAATATCGGAGTGAATTTGCGCGACACCGTTGATGGACAAACCGGCGATGCAGCACAAGTTGGCCATTCTGACCGTCGCCGGCGGCGCTTCGGCTTTTTCCATGGTATCGCCCATCTTTGGTCCGCCGACGGAATCCGCGTAGACGTTTTCCAAAATCGTCGTCGCTTTTAAGAACGCGGCCATTTCCTTGTCATCTTTCTTGCCCTTGAACGCTTCCTTGACATCGTTCATGAACTTTTGATCGATTTGCCTAATGATTTGCATGTGTCTCGGGAGCAATTCTTCCATCAAGTCCAACGGCCACTTCTCCAACGCTTCCGGCATGACCGTATGGTTAGTGTACGCAACGGTTTTCTTCGTTATCTCCCACGACTTTTCCCAAGTTAAACCTTCCTCGTCGATCAACAAGCGCATCAATTCCGGCGCAGCTAACGTCGGGTGAGTGTCGTTCATTTGTACGCACACTTTTTCCGGCAACTTTTCCCAATCCGTGTTACCTCGCTCTTTCCATCTCGCCAAGATGTCTTGCACCGACGCCGAGCACAACATGTATTGCTGCGACAAACGCAAGGCTTTGCCTTCCTTGGTGGCATCGCCCGGGTATAACACCGCCATCATTTGTTGCGCCAAGTTGGTCGGCCCCATGGCCGCCTTGTAGTCGGAGTCGTTAAACGCGGTCAAGTTGAAGTCCTTGACGATAGGTTGCGCGTCCCACAAACGCAAAGAGATGCAGTTCTTCGTGTTGTAACCTGGAATCGGGGTATCGTACGCGACCGCGGCAACTTGCTGCCCCGGAACCCATTTAGAGTCGCCTTCGATTTTCCCGTAGAAAGAAATCGGGTAGGAGATTTGCGGTCTCGGGATTTCCCACGGGTTGCCTCTGACCAACCAGTCGTCCGCGTATTCCTTTTGTTGCCC
>Ga0222718_10005062_pt1 | contig 10772 bp, 11 predicted proteins | sample C33_27DmetaG_FD_165045 | JGI IMG/M metagenome (GOLD analysis project Ga0222718, IMG submission 165045) | Estuarine water microbial communities from San Francisco Bay, California, United States - C33_27D | ecosystem: Environmental > Aquatic > Marine > Unclassified | place: USA: California... | reverse complement strand
ACCTTCTAAAAGTTTTGTGAACATATGTTCTCCTTATTTTTTTACTTTGGTGCCTACTGTTCTTCTCACAATATCATTGTGATTAAATTCAGCCCAGTAAAGTTCAAAAGCGACACCATCTTCTAAACCTTCAAACTGGTGAATTTTTCCTGGCTTCACTTGTGTGAAGTCGCCTGGACCAAGAATAGTTTCGTCAACTAATCCATCTTGGTCATCCTGCCAAACACGGACAAGCATCTTGCCCGATTCAACAAAGAATCCGTTCCACTTATATTGATGTTCATGTTCTGAACACTTGAATCCCTTTTTGAATTCAATGCGGTGAAATTCTAATACACCGTTAGCATGGATCAATTCTGTTTGACCCCATATTTTACCTGCTTTCATCTTCATGTCCTTTCCTATAATAATTTTCCATAATCTATTGTTTCCATTTGCCTACTGATGTCTTTTACAAAGTATGCACACGGAGGGTTATCCCCTTCACGTAACGGTACACTGAGTAGTTGTCCATTTTTCATTTTTGGAAAATACCATTTTACATCTGAGTAAAAGTTAAGTATTTTTACTTCGGCATAGTCTGCTTTGTAACTTTTTAAAGGATTAAACAAGAATGCTTCAAATCCTCTATCATTTAAACTAGTTAATGGAAGTATTTCTAAATCATTTCCTGTATGACTGTCGCCTACAGCAATGTGCCAATCTACTGGCATCATAATTTCGTTACCATCTATTTCCATCACAATCGCAGGCGAACTAAATGATTCTAGAAAAATCAAAGGAATAAAAAAGAAGTCAGGTTCATTAGGATCTGAATTGTCAAGCACACTGAATCTAACATCTTCGTCAAGTTCGTCAGGCAGATTAGTAAGGTTAAAACATTTGTTATCTAGTGTTAATATTCTCATTTTGGTTTCCTCATTATAGCGTTTTGATTATTTGGACACCAAGCGACTAATTCATAGCCTAATTCTTCGCAAAACTCTATGCCAGCCCGCTCTTTATTTTCTTGTTCTAAAACAATTAATGGCCAATATTTTTTGATAGTTTCTATACTTCCTTGTAAGACTTTTAATTCATAACCGTCTACATCAATTTTAATATAATCTATATCCGGTAAATTAAATTCATCTAATGTATAAAGTTGCGTCTTGTAGTATTTTTCTTTTGGAATCTTTCCACTTGTCATACTACCTCCGCCACTTACATATTCTATTTTATTTGCTTCAGCTAATCCACATTTAAAATGAGTAATTTTATTTAAATCAACATTTTTATAAAAAAGTTTTCTTCTCCTATAATCAAAGCAGAAAACATGATTAAAATTATGTTGAAGATAACGGGTATATTCTCCATCTCTGCATCCTATGTCAATTGCATTTCTCGTCTGTAATATATAAGGAATACTCGCTTGGTAAGTAATTTTACAGTGATGTAAAGGATATTCACCTACACCGTCTTTAGAGATAAAATAATCTCTTTCATACCAATTTTGATCATATGGACTAGAATCAAATTTAGTTTTTTCAATAGGATATTTCATGTTAGTTCCAATCTACCTTTTCTATTGTAAATGGATACTGCGCCTCTTTGTAAAACTTTTTACGTTGAGTAAGGTGCCGCTTCGCAAACTTGCACGTTGATGTCAAGTCCCATATTTGTACGAAGTCTTTGTCCTTAGCCTTTCTTACGCCTCTGCCTATTGATTGTATAACTCTTACAAACGACTTGCCTGGTTCTATAAGAACAAGATTAAAAATCCTAGGAATATTAATGCCGACAGCCGCCACGCCATACGTTGCAATAACCACGTGGTTAGTCCCTTCGTTGATTTCGTCATATGCTTCCTTTCTGTCTTTGAGTTTTACATCGCCTTTTACAAATGTTGATCCTGGTATAAGTTCTTGCAATAACTCACCTGCACTAATACGATCTACAAGTATTAGAGTGTTGCCAGAATCTTTTACGCCATTTAATAATTTTCCTATGTATTCAATTCTCTTTTTGTCTGTGACAAGATATTTTAATTCTGATTGATAGTCTCTAAACTCTGGTAGGTCCATAAGTTGTACTACATTAACATGGCACTGTGACAGCACACCTTTGTCTTGTAATTCTTTAGCACTAATGTTTCCAATTACAGGACCGAGACTAGCGTGAATACTTTCGAACTCAAACTTCTCTTTAGGTACTGTACCAGTTAGTCCCCAACGTATGGGAGAATTACGCAAGTTTCGTGTAAGCAAGTTTTTTAGTACTTCTGCTTTTGCTTGGTGTACTTCGTCAACAATAATAGTGCTTACACCGTCGAGAAACTCTGCAAGACTCAACACAGCCGAACCATCTTTGTGCTTCTTGTCAAGTATGTTTAGACTTTGCCAAGTACAAATAGTGTGAGTCTTGCCTAGTTCTTTTCTGTCGCCAAAATACACACCTACATCAAGCCCACAATTAATATAGTCTTCTTCTGTTTGAGTAACAAGACTTTTGTTAGGAACCACGACTAGGCTACGCCCGTAGTCTTCTGTGATCTTACTTAGTGTGGCAGTAATAATAGTCTTACCAGCACCTGTGGCTACCTCTTGTAACGACTGTGGATTTTGCAAGAAGTTGTTCACAACCTCAACTTGATAATCTCTTAATCGTATTGGTTCGCCTTCGGCAGGATGACCTTTTGGCCAGGTTTTATCACCCCAGAAATCTTCTTGAATAGTATTGAACTGTAAATCAATTGGTATGCGTTGATCGTCTATATCTGTAATTTCTACATTATTTTCTAACAGTACTTGTTGAATTACATCAAGATGATTAACATATCCTGTACCACCAATGCCAAAGAAATTAACTTTACCATCCCAACGCCCAAGTTTATACTGCGGCATGTAACGTGCATAGGGTACTTCAAACTTCAAACGGTTAGCAATCTTCCTGCGTATTTCTACAGGTAGGCCTTCAAGTTTTATATTAACTTCATCTTGTATTACTATCCTACAAGTGGTCATACTTCTTCTATGTCCTGATGTCTAAACGGAGTCGAATCAGAATCATAATGTATAACAAGGTCACATTCGCTAACATAGGAATCTAATTTCATATTTGTTCTCCTGCTTCCATACATTAACACAGCACTAGGTTTCCAGTCGCTTGTTAACAATGGTTTTGGTATTTTATTATTACTAATATACACTATTTTAGAATTTTTTGCAAGAGAATTATTAAGATTTTTTTGTTTGATAAATGAATTAAAATTTCTATCTATTTGATTCTTATTATCTTTTCTAAACATTACACTACATGATTCATCTAATACAATACCTTTAAAACATTCGTATACATCCTGTAAACACTCTATACTATCATCATTGTCTGGTATAATAACCAGCAACGGAAATCTATGTAACTCAAGCACAGTTTCGACAATATTATCAATTGAATACTTTGTACTATTAATTAAAATGTGTTGTTTATCACGGTTAATAATTTTTTTAGTTAGTGGTTGTAGTTTATGTATACTTTGTTGAAGATCATCTTCATCAAAATAATTTATACCTAGTATTTCTTGTCTGTCTTTGTACAGTGCAAGGTTATCTAAACTAGGTTCACCTATTGAACTTACAGCATAATCAAATGCTTTGTTGTGTAAATTTTTTAATTTTAGTCCGTACACGCCGGGCACATAATCATTTTTATTTTCTTTCATTTCTAATAACTTCCTATATTGTTCTTGAAGAGATTCTTCTATCTCAAAGTTTGCCTTTTGGAAGTTGCCTACTATTCTGTAAATATTTTTTTCGGTTGGATCAATGTAGTGTGTTTTATTTGCTTTGTCGTAGCCTTTGTTTTTATGAATAGAATTTAATATTTCAATATATTTGATCATGTTTTTAGCAAAAGGAAAACGTACAGCAATCATAGGTTGATCGTGTTGTTCCACTAAACTAATAGTTTTTGACCTGTCTATTGATCGCAAAGGCAGTCTAAGATTGTTCATCTTTTCTTCTACACCGTCAATGCCGTTTGCTTCAAACTGTTCTTTGTAATCTAAAATTTTTCTTTTGGCAAGTTCATACTGTCTATCAGTAAAGGGTATTTGGCGTAGACACTGCTTGCCTAGACTGAACATGAGGTTACGGTCTGTGTTTTGTATTTCAAACACAAACTTACTTTGGATCATGCCTGATATGATTTCTATAAGATCTTCTATAGTTTTGTTTTGCATAGTTGTATTATACGAGATTATAGTTTAGAAGTCAAGTATTTAATAGGTAAACCTTGAGAAATTTCTTCAACTGTCCATTCAGTGTGTGCATAGTCATTAAGCCATTGTTGGCGATCGGGACATAAGGGATTTTCTATATTATGCAGGAAGTCAATATCGTTTGCTACATCATAAGCAAGACTATGTGTGCTTACAAATGCAGGAACGCCCTCTAATATGCTGTGTATGCCAGGATTACTACTGTAACTTATTGTAGCATATATGTTGTTGAATTGCATGTCAAAGTCGTCGTATGTACCTCGCACATGTTTTGGCTCTTGACGTTTGACATTTTTAAATTCGTGTTCAATATGGGGTAATGGACAGCGCGGATGGGGTCTAAATAGTATAGGAAGTTTAGAATGTTGTTGTATTTCGTCTATCGTTTGCATTACCCAAGTGCTCATGTTAGGCATACCTTGCCATTGCAAACTTTTATCGTGTTGTCCTGCTATTAGAATGTATTCTCCATCATTGCGCCAAGGTTTTAACGTAAGCCCCAATAAATTCCTGCGACTGCTGTCATTACCACTATCCCCAAAGAAAGCATCTCTGTTAATACCATTTAATCCTACCTTCCAGGTTGTGCCTCTTTTTATTCCTCCGACTTCCAATACGATGGTCGGTTTGTGTTGTAGTATGTTTCTTTCCCATATAGTACGGTTTCCAGCCATGCGGCCGTTGAACAGTACGCTCCAAATAACATCAACGCCATCAGAACCATTAACGTCAACGCTATGCCCAAGAGCCAAAGCGCCAGCGTGAAAGGCGTCAAAAACAGGGCCAGAATTAAGTGCGCCATATTGCCTCCATAAATTGAATTTCATTATTAAATACCTTGTACTATATTTACAAAGGAATAACAATGTCAGACATAACTGTGGTTACAACATTCCATCAGCCGGGATTAGAAAAATACGGACAACGTTTTTTAGATAGTTTTGCAGAACGTGTTGATAAACGTATTAAATTATTAGTGTATGCAGAGGACTGTTCTCCTGTAAATTTAGATGCAAGTCAAATCACAGTGTTTGATGCTAAAGAAGAATTACCTAAATTAAATGCGTTTAAAGAGCGTTGGCGCAATGATCCAAAAGCAAATGGTATTCCGCCTGCAGAAATTAAAGCAAGACGACCAAGAGATTGGCATAAAAAGTTCAAATGGGACGCTATTCGTTTTTCTAATAAAACATACGCTGTGTTTGATGCTTGTGAAAAGTCAACTGATTGGTGTGTTTGGATGGATGCAGATAGTTATATACACAGCGAATGGAGTTATGAAGATTTTGTTAAGTTATTGCCTAATGACAAATGGTTAACCTATGTTGGCAGAGGCAAAGGATCACAGACTTGGCCAGAATGCGGCTTCTATGGTATGAATCTAAAACATCCTATGTGCAAACAGTTTCTTGCAGAATTTGAAAGATTTTACGAAGATGCTGACAATGGTATTTTTGAATTAGAAGAATGGCACGATAGTTTTGTTTTTGGTCACATACTAAATCAATTAAAACCTATTGATCCTAATGTACATGATTACAGTGCTGATATGTACCTTCGCGAAGCCAAAACAGGTGGAGGCGGACATCCACTTATTAACGGTCCTCTAGGCAAGTTTATGGATCATATGAAAGGTGGAAGAAAAGATCAAGGTAAAAGCAAGCATTCTGATATTATAGTTAATCGAAAAGAAGAATATTGGCAACGCTAAACATACTGCTTCATAAATTCCCAGGCTTCACCACTTGCTGTTTGGTCAAAACTCCAATGGCACATTGCAATTCTTTCTAACCATTCTTGTCTATCATGTAGTTTAGGATCTTCTAATCTCTTAAGTGTGCTGTTAGCAACTTCCCCGTACATACTGTATTCCTTAATTGGGTCCATTTGGAATACTGGTACGCCTTCTATTAGACTTGCTACACCGGGACTGCTGTTGAATAAAACAGTAGCCCATGCATTTTTTAAATCTTCTTGAATAGGAGTATCTTTTGGGCTTATTGTAACTCCGGGAATATTTAATTTTAAATATTGATTTGTTTTCCCGTCCCCAGGGTGTCCTCTTACTATAATAGGCCTGTCACTATGTTTTTTTATTTCATTTATAGTCCTAAGACAAAATTCCATAACATCTTGTCCTTTCATGCTCCATCCGCCATTACGTTGAAGACAAAGTAAAATATGATTTCCGTTTTGTCTGTAGTCTTTTACATCTATTCCTAGGTCATTTTTTATAACTTGCCATCTATTTGGATCAATATCCTTGTCAAAATAAAACCCAGTGCTTCTAAATACACCGTCAAACGAATAGCGAAGGTAGTGGTGAGGTTGGTTTGATCTATTTAAGTATAAAAATAAATTACTGTCAACTAGCAAAGTTTTTTTGTTTCTTAAACGCTGATGATCTAAAACACGTTGTCTTATTTGTAAATGTGGAGACTGTTTGCTCTTAGCATGAACAAATCCCTGAAGAAGTGCAACATCACAGTCAAGAATATTATAGCCAAAATGGTCAACTCCATTATCACCTTTAGAAATAACACCCTTTATAAAATTGCTTAGTATTGCAGGCTTTTCAGGTTTATTATTTTTTGTTGGGATCCCAGAGTGGTAACTCACTACTTTCATTTACAGTCCTCCATGCAAATCCTGACTCCATTTCTGGTATAGTAAATTGACAATACGCTATATGTGACATGAAAGCATTCATCTCATCCTTTGTGGGTATTTTAGGATTATCTATTTTTTCTAAATGTGTTTCACATACTGCTTCTGCTGCATTTGGCCCAAGAACTAGTGCAGGCTTACCTTCCATAAGGGCTTCTATACTTGCTATACTATTAAAAGTTACTAAACAATGAACGTCTTCTGAAAGAGCTTGCTGTATAGTTTTATTAGTTACACGTTCAGTTCGATTAGGTTTTAGTCGTATTTCTATTGGTCGATCTGTGTGTTGTTTTAGCTTACGAACTACGTTTTTTACCCACTCTTCTGGAGTAGGTTGCTTAAACATTTCCATGACTTTTAAACTCGGTGGACATATTAAAATTTTAGACCCTTTAGTAAATTTTTTAAATTTATATCCAAATTGTTTTGCTCTGTCATTCGGTCTATCAATTATTGGACCTATATGTTGTAGATTATTTTTACTTACTCTGTGTATCCATTTGGTTTTGGTATTGCCAAAATATCCGGTGTCAACTGCATAAAATGTACGTCCTGTGCTTTTACAATTTTGGATAGCTTTTCTACTTCCGCCGCCTAGTCCTCTAATAATAAGAGGTGTTTCTGTAGATTGTTCATTTTCCCAATTTGATATTTGACCTTGAGCACCTATTGCAAAACTTCTTAGTATAGGATCATAGTTTAATCCTGCACTTTTGTAGTTGATGCCTCCTTCACTGTCAATTGCTATTACTTTATTTCCCATATTATTTTTTACCTTTTCCACAACACTTTCTAGAGTGTCGTTGTAATAGTAGTTATTTGGATCTACCATATAATTAAGCAAAGATCTGAAAATATCTTTTTTGCTTTCATCAATACTGTCAAATTCACCTGGTTTTTTTATTTTGTTTTTTCTAACATATTTTTGATAATCTCTTTCTACTAATAACCAGTCTACAGCATATTCACATTTTTGATATTCCTTAAACCATGGTCCACCTTCTGTATAATGTAATGCAGCTGGATGACCTTGTTCTGGAGCTCTGTACCATCCTACTAACCAGTTCCATTCGTGGCTTATTTTGCCTATTTTAGAATCGTCAAGCCAACTAAATCTATGCAAATATTTTCCAGTAGTAGCCGGATTGTTAACCAATTCTTTTGTTACCGTCTTGTTATCAGGATGTTCACAATTCCATAGTACCATACTGCTCCAATTTTTTCTTGGATACTGTGTTTGTTGTTTGCCATCCATTTTTTGACCTTCTGCAGGAGTGTAGTCATGATGAACACACATAACAGCATACTTGTTATCTACTTCCTCAAAAAGTTTTGCTACATCAACCTTAAATAAAAAATCACAATCTATGAATAATGCCCAACCTTTATAGTTACAAAGTTCAGGAATTAAAAATCTAGAAAAAGTAAATTCAGTTGAACCTAATTTATCTTCATCTCGTCTGTATATACCTTGTTCACGTAGCTCAGATAATTTTAAAGGCATAATTTCAATATTTTCTGGATTTTTTGCAGTTTGTAAAATACTGTATTTGGCCACTTGGTAAGCAATGTCTTCACGACTGTCATAGCCAATAAATATTTTGATATTATCTTCGTTCAATGTCTTCCTCCACACATTCTGTACCCCATTGTATTTCTAATATATGAGCATTTTCGTCACCGGGGTTAGATGCTTTATGCCAGACTTCTTTGTCTATTTCATATGGACTGGTGTGGGGTTTTAAATGTAAACTGTCTAGAATATTATTATATTCTGTATCCATTTTCACAATACCTTCCAGTATTATCCATTGTTCTGATCGATGAAAGTGTCTTTGATCGCTAAGGCTCTTACCTGGATAGATTACAAGCTCTTTTACTTTGTAACCTTTTTCTGGTTTGTGGTCTAACACACGCCAGTATCCCCAATCACGTTCAGTCTTTTGTGTCTTCCATTCATCTAATATCCAACTAGATGAATTAGTTTTATTTTCTCCACCTACTCCAAATGCAAACTCAACATTAGGCAAATCTCCATAGGTTTTGTATTCGGGTGTAGTTGTATTTGTTCTGTCGCCGCCATTAGCAAATACAATTTTGATAGTACCGTGTGTAGCCAGCGTCTTATATATAGCACCGCAAGCACTATTGTCAGAATCATCAAAGCTGATTACTTTATCAACCATTGATAAATTTTCAATTACTGATGCACGTTCTTTAAAAGACATGAAAGGCTTGCCTTTCTTATTTGTAAGCCATTCATCTGAATTAAGGCCAACGTGTAATTCGTCGCCTAATTGTCGTGCTTCTTTGAAATAATCTATGTGTCCGGAGTGGAGAGGATCAAAACCTCCAGTGACAAGTACTACTGTTTTCATGTAGATATTTATATTAGCACTTAATTATACAATTTTTATTTGGTTTGTACGTAAGGAGATCTATCGCCAGTATGGCCTTTTGGTATCTTTTTTATAGTTCTTTCAGGCCAACGGAATCTATGTTTGCTTTTATAGTGTGTAATTTTTGCATGTAGTTGTGTTTTTTTGAAATAAAAATTATTGTATATATCGCACTCAAAAACATGTATCTTTGTATTTTCTTTTTGTACAGTTGTGTTTAGATCATTTGAAGTTACTTGGGAAAGTTTGTTAAGTTCAACTTGATCACTTACACCAGTATCGCATAGTGCAATCCATTTTTTAACAAATTCCTCAGCATTTCTTGTTTTTCTAACAAATACTACACCTGCATTTATAGGTAAATCACTTTCAGCTTGTTTAGGACGTCTTACAGTTACACCTATATCGTAATTGCCAAGTTCTATTTCGTCAAATCTCTCCCAAAGAATTGTATCAGCATCTACCCAAGCAACAATATCTCCTTTGTTAACTCTACCCAATGCATCTAAAATTATACTTGGTTTACTTGGTATCTTGGCACCTATCTTAGGACTGACTCTACCTTCAAACGGTATGCCATAGTTTAATCCTCCTAAATCATAAACAAAAGTTTTATAGTTTAACTGTCTACTAGAATCTGCACATTTATCAACAAACTCCTTAAAGTTAGAATCGGCAGCTGTAATAACTGTAATCATAGATTAATTTTTTCCTTTCTGTGTAACATGAAATCCTCGTTTTTCATTCTCATATGGAAAATTATTAACCTCTAAATATTCTGCTAATACATTTTTATATTTTTTGTTTTTTAGGTCTGCTGACACCCATAAAAACTCCTGCACTAGATCTCTATCAAGAAACGGATAACGTGTTTCTATTCCAAAGTGTCCTGCAACATATTCTTCCTTGTTAAGATATTGTATTTGTGTTCCGTCCCAAAAACTATGCCAAGGAAAAAATCCTTCTAATGAATCAGGAAACAATCCGCCGAAAGAACTGTGTTTGTAAATTTTTTTGCCAGCAAATCCATAGTCACTAAGTATTTCATCTGCTCCCTGGCCGCTAAAATATATACGTTGTTGTTTGTTATTTGCATATTGACAAATAGTTGCTAAGCCTACGCTTGCTTGATCTTTTTTTATGTCGTAATCGAAAAATTTATCTCTATAAAAAAAGTCCTCACAACCTTCCCGTAACTGCTTTCTAGTTGCTTTAAAATGTTCTGGATTCATATTTATTCTAACAATATCTTTTATTATATTGGATCTTTTGTCTAAAATATATTGATTTTCATTGTTTGTAATACTATATGCAGTAAACTTTTTATTTTGCTTTGTTAATTCACAAGCAATCGCGCCACTATCATAGCCACTGCTCAATCCCAAAAACATTCCTTTTTCTGTGTTCTCAGATCTTTTTTTAATGCTCGTTTGGAAGGCGCCAATCCA
>Ga0222718_10005060_pt1 | contig 10774 bp, 1 predicted proteins | sample C33_27DmetaG_FD_165045 | JGI IMG/M metagenome (GOLD analysis project Ga0222718, IMG submission 165045) | Estuarine water microbial communities from San Francisco Bay, California, United States - C33_27D | ecosystem: Environmental > Aquatic > Marine > Unclassified | place: USA: California... | reverse complement strand
CAATGCTTTAGATAAAGGGTCTATGGGTCTGCGTGGGGATTTCTTTGGGGAAATCGGTGGTCTGTTTACTGACTCACCAAAAACTGTAGAGACGCGTAAAAAAGTAACTGCAGCTGCAGACTGGTTTAACAGCAGCGAAGCATTTAAATATTTTGAAGACAACCCTGAACAACTTGATGTAGCGCGTAACGCACCACTCACTGTCCACAACGAGGCAATGAGAAATGGCGGTAAGCCACCTACTACAACAGCAGACCGTAAGGGTGAAGAACAGGTCAATGTTAAACCTGATACTATTCCGAAACCTAAGAAAGAGTTGCCTAGCACTGTGCTTATGGTTACGCCTAACAAACGGTACAACCAAGAATTTAAAGAAATACAGCAGGCATCTCGTGATAAGTATGATGCATATAAAGATCATCATAGATCACTGACTGAAGAATACCAGCAGCTAGCGCATAGAGCACGTCGCCTACGCGCAGCTGGTTTAGGTACTGAAGCCCAAGGTGATCTTGCCAGAATGCGTGAGATAAACAGGGAAATAAATGTAGTTAATGCTGGAGTGCGTGGACTTGGTGCAGAGTACCGGCAACACGAAAGAGCGTTTAAAATTACTAATGCTATAGCCGATGCCAACAACGGTAGCTGGGCTAAGCTAGAAACTTTGTATGGTGAAATAGCCGGTGTTCCTGTTAAGGTTGACCCAGCTGAAAAAGGTATGATTAAAGTTACGTCTGTCGGGCCTGACGGGCAACTGGCAACATCTGATCCTCTGTCTGTCGGTGACTTTCTGAAAAAAGCGCGGCGTGATTTGGATACAGACTACCGTAATAGAGCTGCTGCTACTGCTGCTGAACACGCTAACCTGTTGTTTGAGTACGCTCTTAAAGGTGAGCTTGAGCGTATTAAGTCTGAAGGGCAGGTGATGGTTAAAGATGCAGAGGGTAGGCAGTGGACTGTTAAGGTAGACCCTGATGGTAATTTTCTTGCATTCAGAGACGGACGTGCTTTCATCATTAGACCCGGTGACCTTAAGGACATTGGCAACACAGGTGTTAAGCAAAGTCGTGTCGAGGAAGTGCAGCTCCCAACTAGTGGGCTGAAAATAGGAAGCAGGTAATGGCTGAGAAACTGGGTTATCAACCAGAGGATTACCTCTATCGTGACGGACCTGACCCCTTTCTGGGTGTGGAAGAATTTGACCAGATGCCTGCGCAAGCTCCTGCTGCAGCTCCATCTATCCAGTACAACACAGCCACCAGCAGGTTCTTCGTCCCCGGTTTCGGTGAGTTCGACGCTGATGACCATGCCTCAGCCGTGGCATCTATGGAGGGTGCACGTAACCCGAATGCTGTAACCCCACAGGGTGCAGGCTGGACAGGTGTTGATACTGATAGTTTTGCTGCCTTCGTCCACAATATCAAGAACCCCGGTCTTGGCACACTCGCCTCGAAGTCCTTCGGTCGCGGTGTTGACCAGCTACAACAACTTGGTGGGCAAGCCCTTCAGGCTGTCGGTGTCGAGGGTCTGGGTGGTGATATAGCCGCTGCACAGGAGGAGGAACTTCGCAAGACTTCCCCATACGCCCGTGACATTGAGGGCATCAGTGAGCCTAACCGTGGCGTGCTGGACTGGGCCGTGGCGAATATCGCGCAGCAGGGTCCGAATATTATCTCCAGTCTTGCATCCGGTGGTATGGGTGCAGCAGCTGGTACACTGGTAGGTAAAGCTCTTATTAAGCATGTGGGTAGTCAAGCGTATAAGAAGACACTTGCCAAGGCTGCTAATAAATATGCGACTGGTAAAGCCCGCTCAGCGCTTGAGGAAAAATCCCTGCGTGTTGCAGCCGGTGTTCTTGGCAATACTGTCGGTAAGAAAGCAGCTACACGTGGGGCTATCGCAGGTGCTACTGCACAGAACTACGCGATGGGTGTCGGTGAGATTTACGGTGAGTCAGGTGACAGGCTGTCTGCTTTTGCAGGCGCTGTGCCGTACGCAGCTCTTGAGTCTGCTGCTGAGGTCGTACTTATGGCCCCGCTGTTCGGCAACTTGGTACCCGGTGGTAAAACTATCAAGGATATGCTGCGCACTGCACCTGCCAAGACGCGCAAGGGTGCACTAGCTAAAGGTGTTGGCCGTGGTGTCGGAGGCCTCACCGTTGGTGGTGCAGCCGAGGGTCTCACCGAGGTGGGACAGGAATCTCTTGGTATATACTTTAACCCCGACATGGACTTCGACTCCCCTGAAGTTGCTAGCCGGTTGATGAACGCCTTTGCTGCTGGTGCAGTAACCGGTGGCGCTATCGGTGGCGGTGTTAACCTGTTCAACCGGGAAAAACCTGCAGACATGCTCAACGCAGGTGAAGAAGTTGACGAATCTTCCCGTGAGATAAACAACGAGCCTTACGGTCCTAACCAACCAGAGCAGTTTCCAACTCCTGTCGGCCCACAACAACCTTCTTTCGGCCCACAGCAACCTAATCTTGCTGACCCACAACAACCAGCTCCCCCGCCAAATTTCAGCCCGACCGTAGGCTTACGTCCTCAAGGGGCTGCTATCACACCGGGGCAGTTACTGCAGCAACGTGGCCCTGTGTCTGAGCAGGGTGCACCACTCACACCCGGTGACTTGTTGGCAGGTGACAGGCCTGCTGCGCCGTACACAATACCTTCTGTAACACCTCCTCCGACTGCACCTCAGGCTCCACTTGGGTTTTCACTTGGTGATATCGGGACCCCTGTTGGTGGACAGACGCTTGCTCAGCTGCAAGAACCTGCTCCTGCACCACCAGCTGCAGAATTTACTCCTCCACTGACAACAGGCTTGCAGGGAACACTCGATTTCCGTGACCAGTCAGTATTACAACAGACAGCTGCACAAGAGCCACTTAACTATGATGACAGCATTCCTGAAGCTATTCCATTTGATAGTAGTCTCCTTCCCGATCAGGACCCCTTTGGTACCACCACTCTTGGTCAAGGCAGACTTCCGAATGAAAATCAGGCCAGACATGACGCAGCCACAGCGTTGCTTGCTCAACAGGCCATGCAGTCGCAAATTGACGCAGTTGAAGAAACCCCAGTCTCGACTACCAAGAAAGCCAAGCCCACTGGTAAGCGGCGCGGGGTCAAGAAGGCAGAAGGAACGGTAAAGGAAAATAAAAACAAACTTCTGATGCAGAAGGCACTTAGGAGAAAAGCAGCTAGTGAAAAAGCTGATGCTGCTACGAAGACCGTGTATGCGATAGCATTGCCTGCTAAAACGAAAAGCGGGTTAAAACGTGTTCCCGACACTAGGTTCGATACAGAAGAAGCTGCCCGTGCATATGGTGAAAAATATCATAAGGGTAGGTTTACGGTTGTCGAACACCCAGACACTAAGAAAGCGGCAGACACTCCACAACGTGTTGGGGAAAGTAAAGCATCTGTCAGTAATGTCACTACTGCGCAGAAAGGCGTAGCAAAACTCAAGGCTACGCCCGTCGCTGCAGAAGCCACCGAGCAAAACTTCATAGTTGAGAAGCGTCGTGGTAAGAAAACACTGGTTAAGAAACCTGCTTCACGAGAGGTGAGTCAGAAGAATGCGTTAAAAAAGCCTGAGTCACAGGCCGAAGAAGCAGCCGAGCAACAAGATGCACTTGAAGCAGCAATAGCTGAAACTGTGGCTGAAGATAATAAGGTTAAGACTGAGGCAAAGGTCGAAGAAACCACTGGCGTTGCTGAGACCGCTGAGTTCAAACGTGTTCGCAAGGAAACTGAAGCCGAGGCTGATAGTCCCGCAGCATATGGTGAGATGATCCATTTCGCCTATGACACAGGTGGTAGTGATACAGTTAAGAAGAACAAGGCTGCAGCGCGTAAATACCTGTACGATGCTGATGAGGGTATGTATCACACTGAAGCATTCCGTGAAGCCATCCTTGAGTATGCAGCTGAGAACCCGGTTGGGTCGCATCGTGGGCAGTTAAAACCCCACATCAAAGACCTGCATCGTATGGGTTTGCTTGAGAAGGCTATTGCAGATGGTGCTGTAGATGTTACGCCTGCCTTCAAGAAAGCTTTGGAGCAGTCAGGCATTGATATTGCTACTGAGACCCGTGACACGATGGGTATGCCCAAACCATACCAGAAACTGCTTGGTCTAATTGACAGGTTTAACGACAAGGGCAGTACGCAGTTCCTCACTCCACGGGAGCAAGCTGCGTTCACAGCTGCACGGAGAGCAGCTGGGGACAAAATCCTCGCTATGGAGTGGAACGGTTCTCCACTGTCTGCCTATTTCAAGACAGATAACACACCCAACACAGTGCGGCTTGATGACGACACAGTAAAAATTATCCCGCGTGCAGACAAGGGCCGCTTCTCCACACAGGATTACAACCTCATAGAGGGGCAGGTTGACCTCAACGGTAATAAGCTCAAGCCTATGTCCGTTGGGGCTGTGCAGCTGAAAGCGGGTACGTTCCGCAAGAAGTTGCATACTAATCCAACGATACGCGTATTCAAGAACCAAGCAGACCTGAAGAAGAAAGACCCTGCGCTCTACAAGAAAGCCAAGGGTGCACGGACAGATAACCAGTTCGACACTGCTAATGCGGTGGGGTACTCCATCGGTGACGGCACCACCCTGCTATTCGCTGAGCGTGTGATGAACAAGCATCATCTGGACTTCGTCCTTGCGCACGAAACTATCGGCCATGACGGCTTCCGTGCCGTGGTGCCACGGGACAAGTGGGCCTCTGTGCTTGGTGATCTGTATGATAACATGCCTGAGACAGCACGTTTCCGCATCGACGCTGCCGTCGAGGCTCGCGGAATGGCCAAACACGAAGCTGTTGAGGAATACATGGCCGACATGGCTGGTGTTCTGGATGCTAGTATCCTGCACAGGCTGTACAACAAGGTTAAATCTTTCTTCAACAAGCTGGGGATCACCTTCGCAGACGACACTGTGCGGTTCTGGCTTGACCGTGCACGTGTGTACACACGCTATGGGAAATTTGACTCCGACCCGATCATCATGTCCCGCATTCTTGACAGACTGAAACTTGTTGAGGGTGGGTATGACCCCAACAACATGGGTCGCTTCTCCATGGTGGACGCCCCCGGTCTGCCGGGTATGCTTCGCAACTCTGCTCAGAAGCTCATCAACGATGATCCTAACCCTGTTACACGCATGGAGAGGTTAAAAGGTTACCTTAACAACAACGTCTTCAACCTTAGCCGCTTGATGACAGAGCTGAGGCTTACCAACTATCATGCTCGTGAGAACTGGGGCATGGCACAAGTGTATGGTGCTCTTGATGATATGACTAACCAGACGCGGTCGCTGACTAACACATACAACCGCATGCTGCATAAGACGCTCAACCAAGCTATGGGTAAGGGCAAGCATCAGTTCTGGGGTAACACTGCGGAGCAACGTGCTGTAACCAGTAGCATGCTTCATGAGTCCACACGGTACGGGCACCACACTGTTACTGAGGCAATGGCCAATAAGTATGGTGCTCTCACAAAATCTGATGCTGATGGTGTGATGGAGATAAACTGGGACGTGGTTAATGAGATGGAGGCTACCCTGCCTACATTCGAAATGTTCAGGGACGGTTTCTCGTTCAAATCCACAGTAGAGCTGACGAACACTGATGCCCGTAGAGCTGACCTTAGAGCAAAGCGGGACAAGGAAATTGCCGACTGGAAGACGAAAAACCCACTCGTTGCCAAGATCAATGTTGATGCTCAGGTCGCCAAGATCAAGAAGAAGTGGCGTCCTGACATAGAAGCTGAAGTGTATGAAGACACCCAGAAAGAAGTGATTAAACCACGGTCTAACCTGAAGGAAGACTCCATCGAATGGGAGATGTTCCTAGAGGTGCGGCGTGGTATGATCCAGTCATTTGCTGACCTTGCATTATCACAACACGCTAAGGCTGAAGGCAAGTGGGAACACGCTCTACAGCGCATGGCGCGTACTCTTGGGCAGCGTAAGATATCTGACACTGACAAGCAGTTCCTCACAGATGTGCGGGATAAATACAACAAGATGTTGAGTGATGAGAAGGAGGCTGGTTCATTTATTGCTGGCTTCAACGAGGTTCTTATAGCCAATGGCACGGACAAGATAAAACCGTTTGTTAAGGCATACTATAAAGGGGACCCTGCTGTTGAGGCCCGCATAGAGAAGTTCAGAGCAGACCACCCTACGTTCAGGTCTGCCGTGGATAGTAAGCGGTATAACCTGCAACATGATCTGACCAGTTATGCCACCAGCATGCAGGAATTCGACTCAGAAAGTACCAGTGGCAAGATGAATATCTTACGTGGGTACATACCCCTTATCCGTGAGGGTGCTTGGCAGATGCGGCTGCAAGCTGTTGATGCAGAGGGTAAACCTGTCATTGTGCATGAGTCTATTGCGCGTCAGTTTGTGTTTACCAAGCTTGACAAAGAAGCTGATGCTGACAGACTTGGACAGGATTTCGAGAAGGAGTTTGCTGCCTTTGGTGACCCTGTCATGCCCGTGTGGAATGCCAAGGAGCAAAAATACATTAACCAGAAGGTCAAGTTCAAGGCTGTTGTAGCCAAGACACAGGAGCTTAGCCTTGATACTACAACTGGTTCAATCCATGAGGCATTACATATCTTGCAGCGTTACGGGATTCAGGTAGGCCCAGACAAACGCGCTGAGCTGGTCAAGAACCTGTCCGACCAGAATGAAAAAGTACGTAAGCGGCTTATGCGTAAGGATGTGCCGGGTGTTAATGAAGAACATATGCTGCAAGGTGTATCACAACACCTTGAGTCATACGCCAGCTTGGTGGCCCGCAACTCTCATATGCACAAGATTGACTCTGCACTTGATGAAAACACAGCCGGGTTTAGAGAGTTGTGGTACGGTAGTCCAGAAATGTATGCCAAGCTGGAGAAGCGGTTCAAGAAACTGGAAGCCATAGCTAATAAGACAGCCCGCCAGAAGGTTGAGTACCTTGAAGCTAAGCGTGAGTTCGAAGAATACCACTTCAAACACAAGGTCAATAAGGCCCAGAAGCTCGGTGGTAAATATGTGGACGATGCCCGCAGGCTAGTAGCATTCGTGCAAAGCCAGAAAGACATTGCCACCAGTGATATACTAGGAGGGGGTGATTTTGTCAGTGGCCTGCGCAACTGGACTGTTACGTTCCAGCTTGGTGGCTCCATGGCTACTGCTGCTCTTAACATTATTTCTCTACCTACAAACTTGGTTCCTGCTCTGGCTTCGTACAACCCCAAGACTGCTTTCGGCGGTGGGTTTGGTGTTGCTAAATCTTCGGCAGCGTTGGCCCGTGCACTGCGGGAGACCAGTCTTGGTATTGATGTTAACCGTGACCCCGCTGGGTACTTTAGCAAACTGTTAAAAGATGCTGCTGCCCTGAGAAAATCAGGTTTCAGTAAGGAAGATGCAGAGTTCCTACACCAAGGTGTTTTATCAGGTAGGTTTGATGCTGCTGCTGTTAACAGCATGCAGGCCAGCAGTCGTGGCCGCAAGATATCTGGTGGCGCAAACAAAGCAGTCGCTGCTTTTATGGCTCCGTTCAGTGTGTCTGAGCAGATGTCACGTAGAGCAGGCGGGCTGGCATCGTTCCGCTTACAACATGAGAAGTTGTTGTCAGAAGCCAAGCAGAAGCATGGTGTAAACTTGACAGAGGCCCAACGCAAAGAGGTCTACGACAAATCTGCTGACTTTGGTTACCGCATGCTGGATGAAACCATTGGGCAGTACGCCAACATTGGTATCCCACCTATGTTCAGGGGTGGTCTCAAACAGTTCATCTTCATGTATAAGGTGTTTCCCATGACTTCAGCCATGCTGATGAGGAACATGAGCTATTCGGGTAAAATTGGTATGCTTGGCATGCTTATCATCCTTGGTGGTATCAAAGGTGTTCCGTTTGCTGAGGACTTCATGGACATGTTGGATACGCTGGCACAACAGATACTTGGTATGCGCATTGGTAGTGTTGAGGCTGAGTTCTATAAGATGGCTGATAACCTCGTACCCGGTGTATCTGGTGCGGTGCTCATGCATGGTGTAGTGGACAGATTTCTTGGGCTTACCTTGTCAACACGTACACAGGTGGGTGATATCATACCCGGCACTGAGATATTCCTCCCCGGCGTTGACCGCTTCCGTGAGGGTATGGCTATCTTAGGACCTATGTTCTCCGCTGGTGAGCAGAGCCTTGCCACTGTTGCTAACCTTGGCAAGTGGGGTTTAGGCTCAGTTGGACTTGCCAAAGGTGGCACAACGCTAACAAAGATAATGCGGGACTCACCCATCACTATGCTTAGAGCGGCAGGCGATGCTATCGACTATCACGCACATGGTGCGGTGCTTAACAAGCGCGGGCAGATGGTAACCCCTGAGATGAATGCTTTCACCATAATGGGTAGACTTGCCGGGTTCTATCCAGCTGCGGCATCCAAGTCCTACATCCACATAGCTATGATGAGACGTGTTGGTAACTACCGTAATGCAGTAAGCCAAGAGTTTAAGGACCGCTGGGTTAATGCCAAGCTGACAGGTGGTGACACTCGTGCTGTTGAGGAAGACCTTAAATACTGGAATAAGTACGCTAAACACACAGGTCTTGAGATCAGTAAGAAGGGCTGGCGCACTGCGCTACGTGCAGCTAAACGCCCAGTGGCTGAGCGTAACCGTGATGCTACCGCCCGCGCACTACGTAAATTTGAGAAGGAAATGGCTACCCGCGCTGGGTTATCCTAATCCAGTATACTAACCAGCTGCCCGATCTGGATATCGTCAACACTCTCATCGACATTTTTCAGAATAGACTGAAGCCGTGGATGTAACAGGTTCGCACCGAACACATATTGTTGCGGAACGGACACTCCTGTGTCCTTGTAAAGACTGGCTTTACCACTGGTTGGTGTGCATAACGCCCCTTCCAGCTCAAGCTCCTTGAGGAACCCACGGTAGTCTGCACCATTATCTGACAACCACTTGCGGAATGCTGCTCTATCTACGAGCACGCTACCCTTGTGAGCGTCATCAGATGGCCCCTTCTTATATAGATCAACACGGATGGTCATGCCATTAAGAGGTTCACGCACTGCCCGTGGGGAGAAATCACCAACATGCAGGATAGTGATGTTCCTCTTGGCTTCCTCAGTCATGTACTCAGCAAGCATTTCGAAAGCATCCATGCGCTTATCGCTGATTACCTTGCGGATATCATCCAGCTGAGCCATCACGAAATCCGTGCCCTTGGACGGGTCATATGCAACCAGACCCAGCTCAACAAGTTTGTGGTTCATGAAGTCTTGTGTGATGACTGCTTGCTGCCAGAACCGCTCTTCGCCAGCGAACTCGCCGTACTGTTTCCTGAACACATGATCCCGGTGGTGCTTGTACTGTTTGATTATCTCATCGCGGCCAATCTCAAGGATATGCGTTATGAGCTTAGGCCCCACATGCCCATAGTTATTATCCAGCGCACTATGTATGCGCTCACCATTCTCAATCTTGTTAAAGAACGGGTGTTTCTCTATGGATATCTCAAGCAGGCGCATCATCTGCGCCTCAGTAGCTTCACCATAGGACGTTAGCTTTGAGTTGAGTGAGGTGTTGGTGGAGAACAAGGCGTTAGTAGCCCAGTGCTTAACCTCACGCAGGGAGCCATCCTGACTGGACCTTAGCTTGTCGTGTCCGTTACTTATCTGGTACAGCCATTGCCCTATGACACTACCCTTGACTTCAGATACTTCGTCTATGGTCAGAGGCAAGTTGTTCATCATAGCCACACGCGAGAACATGGCGTTAGTAGTCTGGTCTGACGATAGATGCAGCTCAGTGGGGGAACCCCATACAGCTTGTGCCATCTTCTGCGCTATGGATTTGCCACAGCCAGAGCGCCCGAACAGCGACACGGTGAAACCTCTGAGGCCGAAGTAGTCGTACATTATGGATGCTGTCGAGTAACCTACTGCAAAAATACAGGCTGGCATATTCACCCTATCTACCAGCTCAGTGATCTGGTGGAACGTGTTCTCGTTACCAGCAGTTTTATAGCCCAAGTTGTTGTGCTTTGTGTTGAGGCCGGGGGCGACAATAGGTTCTTTGCTAACCGTGCCATCGGTCTGCTGCTTATAAAGCATTTCCCCCAACAGGAACTGGGTGCCCTCTTCCTTCCACCCCATGGAGTCATACGCATGTGTGGTGGTGCGCATGTCCTTGAGTTTTTCCATGTAATTACGTAGCAGAATAGCGAAGAACTCCGTTTGTTTCTTGGTGGCTAACACAATACCTTGGTCAGCTACCGTGGTTGTGAACTCTTTGGTCTGCCCATCAGTCAGGTGGGCCTGTCGTATGACAAGTTCTTGCCAGCCTACGTGCTTACGCTTCCAGTGGAACCGGGCAACCTCAGCGCCATTATCAGCGCTTCTACCGTAGCTTACAGGATATATGTCAAAATTGCACACATCTATCTCAACGCCATCAAGGTTAAACTTGAACCCATCAGCTATGCGTTTGTATCCATCGGGCACAGGGACCTGTGTTGCTGTGATATCTGGAGCATCAGCGGCCAGTTTGACTTCTTCATACGCAACACCCAGCTGTATGGGTGTGCTTATCTTATCCTTGTGGGGACAGCCTGCGCACCCAGCTGGTCTCTCACTTAAGAATTTGGCGCATGTCGCTGGCCCATCGGTCGCAGCCTTCCACTGGTCCATTTTCTCAAGTGTATCTTCCTGATCGAACTCGTCATGCTGGTTAC
>Ga0222718_10005059_pt1 | contig 10774 bp, 16 predicted proteins | sample C33_27DmetaG_FD_165045 | JGI IMG/M metagenome (GOLD analysis project Ga0222718, IMG submission 165045) | Estuarine water microbial communities from San Francisco Bay, California, United States - C33_27D | ecosystem: Environmental > Aquatic > Marine > Unclassified | place: USA: California... | reverse complement strand
TTTCTGGGGCCACGGCGTCAAGCATTATTTGCGAGAAGCGTCTCAAGCTGAGCGTCGAAAGATCCACAAAAAGTGGTTGGCCGAAGAGCTTGATTTACACGGTGAGAGTTACAGGCACCATGAAATTATCAGTCAGGTAATGCCAAGCTTTCGAGCAGAGCTTACAAAAATTTTACAAGCATGGAGCGAGGATAGGTCATGAAAAAAATTTTTAAAGATATTGGCTGGGCAGTTTCTGTTGATGGTTTCTCAATTGGAACCGGGACAGATCGAGACGGCGCGTTTGGTTTTGAGTGCTTGTCCCGAGAAAATCCAAAATCTCACGTTGTCGAATACAAAGTGTCTGCGCCAATAATTGGTGTCAAGTCAGGTGAGTCGTATGTCGATTACGAACAGTCAGTTCGGGTTCAAACTAGGGAGCAGTATTCTCAAGAATTTGGGCGCAAGACGTACCTAATTTAATTATTGCAAAGTGTTGCACAACGACACGGAAGGGTGTAATCTTGGTCTTGAGGTTGAGGTTAAAAAATTAATTAAGGAGAGAGAGGATGGCTAAATATATTGAAGATTGCCCGAAGTGCTCAACAGGCAAAGGTTACATTTCGTATTTTGCTTACCATATGAACGGTGTTTGCTTTAAGTGCGGAGGAAGTGGTGTGGCTGTTTATAGCACTTCCCCAGAGGCGCGATCAAAGGCGCGAGCAAAGGCTGCTGAGAAACGCGAAGCTATGCATGCTAAGCGAGCCGCAGAAGCGGCAAAGCGCAACGCCGAGCGTGATGCACGGAAGGCCGAGTTAGAGGCTAAGTGGGCGGCAGAAGCCGAGATCGCAGCGCCTGTTCCGACTGGTCGAGTCGAAGTCAAAGGCAAAGTCTTAATGACCAAGACCGTCGAAGGATATGCCTACAACACGCTTGTTCACAAAATGCTGGTAAAGGACGACTCTGGATTTAAGGTGTTCGGCACAGTACCTAGTTCAATTATTCGCGTCAGCAAGGGCGATGTTGTTGAGTTTACCGCAACGCTTGAGCCAAGCAAGGATGATCCAAAGTTTGGATTTTACAAGCGTCCCTCGAAGGCAGTGGCGCACTACGCAGAAGATGAGGAGGCGGCGTAATGATCAGCTCTAACGGCAACTGGCACAGCGATTACATAAAGCTGTGCAAGAAAAGGTCCATCGATTCGCTTCGGTACGTCATCGATGATTGTCGAGCCGCGATTCAGGCAATGCCTGACAACCCCAAGTGTGGGCAGTATCAAGACGAAATCGCCTACTGTTTCATGGAATTGAAACGTCGAGAAAATTGAAATAGCGGCTTAGGCCGCTTTTTTTGTGCACAAATTTATTGGTAATGCAAGCAATTTAATTGTTGTAAAGTGTTGCACAACGACACGGTAGCTGATATTCTTTGTCTTGAGGTTGAGGTTAAAAATTAATTAAGGAGAGAGACAATGGAACACCAAGAGCTTTTAGACGTTGCAAACAAGCTGAGCAATGACGATATCTGCGACCTGATCAATATGGTCGCGCCTCGGCTTAACGTATTTTTTGGGAGTCTGAACAGACACTGCCTTAGTTCTGGCGTGACCTTTGCGGCAATGAACGGGACGGTCATTCAGGTCAACTGCGAGACGGCAGATCTCGAAGATCTTGCTGATTGTAAGTTTATCTCAAGCGCGGTGAAGCCTTCGCAGAAAGAAGCAGGCAGGGCGAAAGTCTTAGCTAATTCAGCCCACGCTCTGGCTGAGAAAATTAATAAAGCGAGATTCGAGGGTAAGAACATCAGCGACAAGCAAACGGTGAAGCTTTGTGAAGTGCTTAGTGTTCTCACCGAATTGTTAGAAGAAGCGGCGTAAGCCGCCGGGAGGAGAGTAATGACAGTAAGGGCAGACATAGATTACAGGGGCGGTTACATGTCTTCTGAGTTTGTTGAAGGCATGGCTCGCCGTTATTTCGGTGACGAGATTGTTGACGCTTTGCCACGTTACGTTCGAGGGAAACGCAAGGGTCAGTTAAAAGGTCGTCTCGAATGGCAAAAGGTTTTAAAGGGGGGCTGGGTAAAGACTGGCCCTTACGACCACGACGGTATGCGAGCATCTGGTTACGTTGAGCGCAGGGTTGGTAAGGTTATCAAGGTTGAGCTAAACCTTCCTGAGTGGGGCGCAGAGCCTACGATAATCGCAATCTGGGACTGGGAGCGCGAAACAGAACGTGATTCAGTGAAGGTTAAAGTTTACGAAACAGAGGCGGCGTAAGCCGCCGGGAGGAGAGAGAAATGGAACATAAAAACTTTTTTGAAGGTGATGACTTGGCCCACGTTCTTACGCTGATCCACGATGGTCAGATAGATGACGCCATCTGCGCTTGTCTCAGGATCGATATGAGTGATGAAGAAATTGATGAGTTTTTGGCAAATGAAGGAGTGACAGTATAAAGAGCGGCTTAGGCCGCTTTTTTTTGCACACAAATTTATCATCAATGCAAGCAATTTAATTGTTGCAAAGTATTGTACAACGACACGGTATCTGATATTCTTTGTCTTGAGGTTGAGGTTAAAAAATTAATTAAGGAGAGAGACAGATGGAAAAATTTACTGCACTAGAAAAGCACATTCTGCTAACGATTAAAGATATTTTGATAGAGACCGAATGTTTCACCAGTCATGATTTAGTCAAAGATAGCCCAAGGGCTTTAAGGGGTGCTTTAGCGTCATTGATCAAAAAAGGCGTGGTTTCTGTTGACAGTAGCCCTTTCAGAATCAACGACACATTTTACTATGCTGTCGATTACTGGGACGAGGAGATAATCAATTCAATCGAGGAGGCGGCGTAAGCCGCCGGGAGGAGAGAAAAATAAAGAGCGGCTTAGGCCGCTTTTTTTTGCCTACGATTTGACTTAGGATTGATCCATGCAAAGAGAATCAAACATACCAACCATTCGCGTGTTAGCGATGATTGACAAGATCGTCGCAGAAGAAGACGAGGACATCAGAGCCTACGAGCTGAGCAGGATACACGATTATCTTGCGATGAAGTTCAATCGAGAAACCGGAAGGCTGGCCAGCGAAGAGCTAAGGCGTCTTTGATTTTTCCTTGGCTTTTCGAGCGGCATACTCAACCAAATTTTCACCGAACATGCGCTGAAACCATTGGCCCCAAGTATAACCTTTACCCGGCACCAACTGGTTTCTCCGCTTCCAAGCAGATCGAGCGGCGTAGTATTTTTTCTCAGCCGCCCATCGCTCTTCTCGCTCTAAATCCTCACCAGAGATCTGCAAGATTAAATTCCGTGATCAGGCCATTGTTAAACGGTTTGTAATCTCCGGTCTCAAGGCATTTTAAGCCGATCTCAAGCGCTTGCTGGTTCTTGGCATGCCCATACTCAATTGCCTCTTGGGTGAGCGTATAAACGCCGTATGGATAGGGGTATGCCTTCTCCTGCGCCAAGAAATAAAACTTGTCACACTGCATGCCGAGGTACTCAGCCGCTGCCATATAGAAGGCGGCTTGCTGATAATATCGAAACGAGTTGACGGCGTTTTTAAAACCACGCGGTGACGCATCACGGCAGGTTTTCAGATCCCAGATGTCAGTGCCGGTGTACCAATCGAGCTTGCCTTTGCATGGCTGGCCGCACCATTCAAAAACCAGCGTCAGCTCGACCTTATCGTCTGGGCCGGGGATGAACTCTTCAAGCGCAGCTCGGCGTTCCATGCAGAGGTCATACAGATCCTGCTTGCAAGGCGTCTTGTCGCCAAGACCTGACACCCAATCCTCGTACTCTTCTTTTCCAGCTTTTGTGCGCCGATTGATATGCTCTGGTTCTATCGAGAACTCATCAAGAAATTTGTGATGCTCAAGAAAAACCGTATGCTGGACCCGGCCTTCAAGAAGCGCAGGTGATTCAGTCATAGGCTTGGCATTCTTCCAACTGTAAGCGCATTTGATCAACGAGGTGAGGTCATGCGACCGCCATGCTTGCTGACCATCCACGGTGATGCTGGCATAGGTTGGGTAATCGAGATCTTCGTAAATACCCGGTTTAAAATCTGTCATTTTTTCTCCTCCAAAATGTCGAACGAATCAATGGGAAAATGCGCCATTGGTTCTTGATCGGCAGAATCGTTACGATCTGACCTACCGCCAAACTTCAATTCAAACGGTGCATTTAATCTTGCTGAGCCAACGCAATCGGACCATTCAACCACCACGCGAGAGTGTAAGCCGATCAGCTCATACTGCTTGGCCTGCAAGACTTTATGCAGCGCAATAAAAAAAGTCGGGTACTTTCGCATTGCCGTGGTTCTTTTTTTAATCTCGACAAACCCTATGATTTTGTCATTGCGTGAAACCGCAAAATCTAAGATGTAGCTGGCGGGGAGTTTGAAAAAGCCGTTGAGCTGGTAGTGTTTGCAGACCAACTCAATCAGTCTATTCTCAGCGTCCCTGTCAGCTTGCCGCTCGTACCTTGGGCGCATTTAAAGCATTATCGCGCCCAACACGATCCCGGCGCAAAAGGCGGTGACAACCGCCCAGCCGGTAAATTTGGCTAAACCCATTTCTTTAATCATCATCATTCCTCCGAGGGTCATCGCCCATGCTAAAACGTGTATACCAGATCTTTTTCTTTTTGTCGGTCGTTGAGTCACCTTTTAGACCCTCCCGCCATTGGTATTTGAATGCTGATATCTCAGCGTATTCCTGCACACGCTTCAAACCGTAGACTTGAACCATAGCGTCGATGCACTCTATGCCGTCGCGCTTGTAATGGCTCGGCGAGTTAACGAGATCATCTGCCTCCAACTCAACATCAACTGCATCAGCAAGCGTTGGCTCAAAGTCACGCAACGCTTCCAGATATTTTTTGTGTATCTTTGGTTTGATCTCTTTCGTTTTTTTAATAGCGTAAAAAGTGCTGGCAGGTAAACTGTAACGGTTTAAAAATTCAGCGACCTTTACACCCTTCTCTTTTGTCGCCCTTTCGAGCCGGGCAAGCATTTTAGAAGCGTTCATTAGAAAGGAATGTCGTCGTCAAAATCTTCGTCAGGCACTTCTGCGGCCTTTGGCATCTTTGCCATCGCAGCCAAACCGCCTTTGCTTTCACTGGCTTCAACCTTGCGACCCTTTGAGTAAGCTGCGGCTAACTCATAAGAACCCTCAATCATTTCACAGAGGAAAGCAGGCAGGTCTGCAAACACATCACAGGCTGCTTTACTCTCTACGCACGATTCGCCGGAAAATTCTTTGCAGTAATCTTCAAGGTCGAAGATGACTTGATCGTTGACTGTCGGAACTTTCTTTGCTCCGCCGTCTGGTTTAAAGATTGAAACAATCTTGGCTCGACCACCGGCAGTATGCTCAACCTCAATGTCGCAGTTCACGCCGAGGATGTTTGCCATGTCGAAAGATTTTAACTCTGCCTCAGTAAAACTTTTTCCGCGCCAACTTTTGAGATCTTTATGCAAAGCGCTGTTTTCGTTCAGTGATAACGTATACTGCTTAAAGATCGAGAACGGTAGATCTTTAGCCGTCCGCAGATCTGGCAATTCAAAGAAGATAAAAATTGTGTGGCGCTTCTTTGGTTCCTCGTCCTTGAACTTTTCTTCCCGAGTTCCAGCGTCCGCCAACTTGTAACAAACTGCTCGATGCGTACCAACTGGCACGACCTCGAAGTCACCACCACCACTACTACTTGCTATCAATCCCATGTTGCTTTTCCTTGTGTTGTGTAAATGTTTGCACTATCGTACACACCTCTAAATGAAAAGCAAGCGGAAAAAAGACCCATGGCAATTAAGGTTTCTAAACCCACCAAAAATCAAAGTACGCCATTCACGGCGGACGCTAAGACCGAATTTGAAAACTTTCTGCTCAGCAATGGCATGACCGTTGATCCCAAAACCGGTTTAAAAACGGACGGTACGATTGGCCGCGCTTATATGGAGATTGACGGCAGACGCAAGTTAACCGGCTGGTATCAGCTATGGTTAAACCAGAGTGTGCCATACGGAAGATGCGGCGATTACCGTATCGATCACGTTGAACCGACCGCGCAATGGCGACCAAACAACGGCGCTCGTTACGAGATGACCGAAGAGCAGAAGGAAGAGATCAAGCGTAATGCCGAACTGCTGAAAGAAACCACTGAAAGAGGTCAGGCGAAGGCCGCAAAGATCGCTAAATTGATATGGGAAAGATCAACCCCGGTTGAGAAGCACCCTTACTTGCAGCGGAAGCAGGTGCTCAGCCACGGTCTCAGGCAATATAAAGACGGCAGGCTGGTAATCCCGATGCGTGACGCTGACTTAGAAATTGTTGGGATTGCGTATATAGATGATGATGGCGGCAAAGATTTTTTGCGGCACAGCAAGAAGCAGGGTAGTTTTTTTATTATCGGCGAGTCCATGCTGCAAGATGCCAAGGTGATTAATTACGCCGAGGGTTACGCGACAGCCGCGAGTTATTTTCAGCACCACAATCAGCCCGTCATCGTTTGCTTTGACGCTGGCAATTTGGAGCCGGTTGGCGAGACCGTTGCTAAATTTTTTCCAAACGCAAAGCATGTTTTTATCGCTGATCAAGACGCATCAAGGACGGGCGAAATCAAAGCGGTAAAGGCAAGCCAAGCTGTGCGAAGTGGCGGTGCCGAAACCGAGGTGTTGATACCTGAGAGTTTAGGTGACTATAACGACCACGCGGTTGAGGGTGAGCTGATCCCGAAATTGAAGCCGGTAACGGTACCAACAGAGTTTGATTTCAACAGAAGCGAGCGAGGCAAATACCTTAACACCAAAGGTAACGTCGAGGGCGTGATGATCCTGAACGGCATAAAATGCGCTTACAACGTGATCAAAAAGCGCATGGAAATCTTCGTACCAGACTCGAAGTTCATTCAAGACATGCAAGATGAATCTGCACTGATCGAGATCGAAGACAGATGTATACAGATGGGTATACCTCATACTAAGGTCCGTGACTATCTCAAGCTGCTGGCGGTTGAATACAACCCGGTCAAGGATTGGATGGAATCTAAGCCATGGGATGGCCAGAGCAGGCTACAAGCGTTCCTAGACAGCATCAGAAGCCCAAACGAAGCGCTCAAAGAAATGCTGATGAGGAAGTGGTTGATCAGTTGCGTGGCGGCGGCTTGTGAACCAAATGGTGTCAGCTTAGAAGGTATACTGGTCTTTCAGGGGGCGCAGGGTATGGGCAAGACCTTATGGTTTAAACGTCTAGCGAACTACGACGAGGGTTGGCTGCTCGAAGGCGCAACGCTCAACCCAAGCGATAAGGACAGCGTGAAGCAAGCCGTGAGCCATTGGATCGTCGAGCTGGGGGAATTGGGATCGACTTTCAAGAGAGCTGACATCGACCAGCTCAAGGCATTCTGCACCAAAAAGGTTGATGAGCTGCGGCTACCCTACGACCGGGCATTTACCACTTACCAGAGAAGGACAGCGTTTTTTGCCAGTGTCAACGAGCGAGAGTTTCTAACAGACACCAGCGGCAACCGCAGGTTCTGGGTGATACCGGTGAAAAACATCGATGTGAACCATGGTGTCGATATGCAGCAGCTCTGGGCAGAGGTGAAGGAGACGATGTATAGGCAGGGGGAGCAGAACTGGTTCCTCAGCCCAGATGAGCGAGCGCAGTTGCAAGAGAGCAACGAGCTGTACCGTACCCAATCGAGCGTCGAGGATCTTATACTTGAACACGTTGACTTCCAATCCGACAACACCAAGCCAGTGCAGATGACCAAGCTGCTGAGAGATCTGGGGGTGAGTAATCCACGCATGGCAGACTTCAAAGATGCCGCGAGGATACTGTCAGAACATGGCAAAGAGCCGAGACGCAGCTCAGGCAAAAAGATCTACGACTTAGATTACACCCCCATCGAGGAGGACAAATCAGACTCATTTGGTTTTTCCCCGAAGGGGTGGGACTAGCTGCCCGAGTGCGGGAACCACACTCATACGCGGGTCGTGGGGTGTTCATGTAAATGGCTAAATCTATGATGATCAGTGTGAGGTAAAAAAATGCCACCCTATACCCTATACTGAAAAATGCGTAAGTTATTGTTTATACTCTTTTTATTGTTATAGTGTGTATAGGGTACTATTTATAAAATATTAAAAGTATGAACATATAGATGGCGCAGAACAGTGTTTATAGGTTTATACCAAGGAAAGTTTAATAGCTGTACCCTACACTTGGCACACTGGCTCATCAGGAGACTGATCATGGTAGACTACAAGTTTGAGTGGGACTTCGAGCAAACACGCGAGGAGAATTACCGAAGGTGGCGGCAGTTGAACAACGCGGAGCGTGACGCCTACGGACTCGCGCAGGAGCTGGAAGCTGGGGCGCGGCAGATATTCAATCAGATGGAGGGACGATGGCGGAGCGAGGCAGACCGAAGAAGGAACGACCACAACTTGTGGAGATGCCAAAACAGTTTGATGCGGACAGCGAGTTTGGGCTGACCGAAATGCAGACGGCTTTCGTCTGGCACTACACGCAAGGTGGGTGTGGTCAGACGGAGGCGGCGAGGAAGGCAGGCTTCAGCTTCCCGGCGATGAGCGCCAGCAAGTTGATGAACGGGCGCGACCATCCGAACGTGGTTAAGGCGATCCGAGCGGAGCAGGAAGAGCTGCGCCAGAAGTTCGCCATCACGCCAGAGAAGACTGGAAGTATGCTGTGGAAGATAGCAGAGACCAGCTTCGAGAACGGGGCGTACAACGCCGCTGTAAGCGCGGTGAAGGAACTGAACCAGCTCGCAGGCTTGACGATACAGCGCAGCCAAAACCTCAACATCAATGCGAATCTCGACAGCATGACGAAGAGCGATATCAAGTCACGGCTGAACGAATTGCTGGGAATATCCGACGAGATGAAGGACAATGATCTATAAATTTAAGGAATGAATCACCCGTAATCGGTGAACGAAAAGAATAACCGAGAAAGAGAGGTCTCTTTCTCTCTCGGCCGCCAGCGCCGGGAAAACCGGCTCTTCCCGCCCTCCCTCCGCTAAATCCTTGCAGATCAAAGGCTTGCGAGACAAACCTCATAACCTGAGCTATCAGTTCAACGGTTCTGGTTTAAACGCCTGTGCTCACAGGCAGCGAAATAGCCGGTCAGAACCACGGCCATTACTGATCAACCGCCTTCAGAGCCGCTGAGAGCGCCTCTGCCGGACGTTTGAGGTAAAATCTTGGACCCCTATGGATTGGATTTTTGGCCCTGAAAATCGATCTGGAAGGCCGTGGCGACCCCCATTTTTTGGTTCGAGCGACAGCGCATAGCTATAGCTGAGTTTGGCGCATACAATATAAAAAAATATTTCAACGAAAAAGGGGTACCCCGGAGGTGAGCAAAACCGTAAGGGAAAATTTTGCCCGGAGGAGTAAGGGTACCCCCTTGTTTCAGATTGTCTTGCAAGGTACCCCTATTTGCAACAAAATTGCCCAAACTTTTGAGACTTTCGTAAATGGTTGATTCTCGCAACAAGGGTGCGGCTTACGAGCGCGACATCGTTAAGAAGCTAAACACTTTCTTTTCTGGTTGCGGTTTCGACATCACCTGCAAGCGCAACCTCGACCAGTATCAAACCGCCGATCTCTGCGACATCCAGATCCCGCACCACGCGATTGAGTGCAAAGCCTACAAGGAGGGTTGGTGGTGGAGGTCCGAGTGGTGGAAGCAAGTCACCGCCGCCTGTGGCAATGACATCCCGGTTCTCATCTACAAGTTCAACAACAAGCAGTCTCGCGTTTGCATCCCGCTGTACGCCATCAATCCCGCGCTACCGAAGGACAACAGCCTGACCGCCGTGATGACTTTTGATGATTGGCTGGTTATTATGCGTAAGAATTGGGACCACTACGAAAGACTGACTGAGGGCTAATATGATAAAATTTATTCCCCGCCCCCGCCGCAAAAAGGTCCATAAAGCGGTAAATCCCTTTCACAACATGCAGCCTGAAGTTCGGTTTAACTTGTACAGCAAGGCGGAGCAAGTTGCTCTCAGCATGAGGCAGGCCAAGCAGTTAGGTGCGGACGCTAAGCGCCATTTCATGAAGCAGGGCGTTACCAAGGAGGAGATGGAAGCTCTTGGTTTGACCGAGCTTTTCAAGCAGAAACGTGTAACCCAGCAGGAAATCATGGAGGCGATTGAAGATAATCGTCTGGTTCTCGAAGAAAAAGAAGCGATTGAGCATGGTTACGTTGGCGATCCTGATATTGATTTTGAGATCGAAACTTTAAGTGCAGAAGAGGCGTATGGCCCCGGCTATCTTGAAGAGCAAGCAAGACAGCTTGTTAACTATAGCGGGATGGACAGGTCTGAATTTAATGACGTTTTTGATAGCTGGGCTGAAACCAGCCCCTTTGGTATGGGGGATGGCCCAGAAGAATCTTTAGCGTATGAAGCGGCGAAATTTAAACAATTTGTTGACGGCGATTTGGATCTTGAAGACTTAAACAGCTCGCTTCAAAACGAAATAGTAGAGATCATGGAGGGTACTGCTGAGATCTTCTACGACGAAAATCCTTTAGAGGTTATTAGCTTTACGCCCCAAGGCTCTAACACAACCTATCGTCTTGTTGGTAATGAAGATACGGGATACGGCCCTCACGGGCAAGATTACGTTCAAAGGCAAAATGCTCCAGCCAGAGCCATGATGGATGATTACGTCCCCAACCAAGGGATTTATAGCCGCGATGAAGCAGAAGTCATACTTCGCTCTGCCGCTCAAGATCGAGGCGATCTCTCCATGG
>Ga0222718_10005057_pt1 | contig 10778 bp, 9 predicted proteins | sample C33_27DmetaG_FD_165045 | JGI IMG/M metagenome (GOLD analysis project Ga0222718, IMG submission 165045) | Estuarine water microbial communities from San Francisco Bay, California, United States - C33_27D | ecosystem: Environmental > Aquatic > Marine > Unclassified | place: USA: California... | reverse complement strand
GGCCAAGTAGCCATAGTGCGTCTCCTTTTTTAGTATTTAACTGGGTCTCGCCAGTTTTATTATCTTGTAATAGTTGCCACAGGTTATCAAGGCCATTCCCCTGTTGATGTAGGTGCCTGATATGTTTCCCTCTGGTACCGTTCCAAGGTTGAAGGCGTCCACCTCCCTGGTCAGTGCCACTGGTGTAGATGTCTGTTTAGCGTAACTGAATATTGACAGGTAGGCCGTGGTTGATTTACGCCACATCACACCAAAGTATCCGTTCTCAATATTGAACAGGTGTGCGGTGTCTGGGTCAAAGGCTGTTGATGATGAATCTGATCCATTGACCACTGAAACCGCCTCGCTGTTTGATGCGTGTGTGTCTGGGGTGGTGATGTCTTCAGCCACGATGTATTCTGGTGATATCCTGTATGTCCAATTGCTGTCAAGATCCTCGTCAGTCCTGGCCACGGAATTCACATACAGGTTGCCGCCCTTGGTTCCGTTGCCGTCACCATACAGGCCAACCCATACTCCTGAAGAAAGCTCTATGGCCTGGACCAAGTCATCGCCCAACTCTGTCTCTGACCTGTTGGTGCCGCCCTGGTATTGGATCCTGTCTGGATTCTGAACACTGATATCATTGTATTCAGCGTCCACCCCTCCTGAGTATGGCCTATCAAGGGCGAATTGGTTATTCGTGTTGGTTGGATGTCGCAGGTTCCATATGTGTTGTGGGAACGTTATGTTCCACATCACACCACCCTGGTTGCCACCCGTTGTGCTACCATCTGTGATGTGGTATGGTGTCCAGTTGATGAAAGTGCCCCTCCACTCCACCGCGTTGTTGGGACCTGGGAAATTATCTGGAAAACTTGGATGTCGCATCTTCTGGAAATTACTGTCACCCGTGTATAGTATCCTTGGCATTGATTCCGCTGACTGATTTACTGCCGTTCCGTCCGCCTGGACGCCATTGTAGAAACTGCCGTCGTTGTCAGGGTTGCCACCCACGTTGTTGTACCCGTATAAAGGAAAGTAGCCCCCCTCATAAGTTTTACCTGTTATCCTGTTGGTGCCAGACCGCTCCAACGAGGTCAGAGCCGTGCTGGGTGTTGAATACAGATCATTGATGTCTTCAATGACCTTGTGTGTCCAGACTGGTTGGTTGGTGCCAGTAAAAGTACCATTAGTCAAACTATAGATGTCGCTGTCTGGGTTCCTGGCCATCAGGATCAGTGAATAGGCCTGGTCAGCATTGCCGTATTGGGTATCCGTTATGCCTGGCATATACCAGTATTGTGCCACCACGCTGTGCCTGGTGTGTGTTGGTTGGAAACTGAACATACCTGATATCTTACCAGTGTCCGTCGTGCCTGAATCCTTGAACAGCACCAGTGATCCCTGGTCAGTGGTTGAGGTCATCAGCACTGATGCACCCCAGTTCCTGATCTCTGGTCGCTCCATTGAGTAGCCACCGTTGAGTGTGATCTGTATGCTGGTTGGATCAGCAGAGTCGCCAGTGTAGTAGCCAAGGAACTCCTGTGATCCATTGGTTATGGCCAGGTATCCATTCTGTCCCAATGGTATTGAATTGTTCTCAGTGTAGGACACATCGTATGAACTGCCCAGTGCGGTTGATGTGTCATCAACCCATTGTTGCCAGGCCGTGTCCTCCGTGCCATCATATGTGCTCCAGTCCTGTGTCCTGCCTGGGGTGCCACCAGATGAGCCTGCTATCAGTGCCGCCCTGCCTACTCCTGGGAATGCCATCGTGCCTCCTTAACTGAATGCTGGACCCAATGTCCAGTAGAATGTGTTGTTGGTTCCATCGTATCTTGAGAATATGTAGCACACCTGTATGTCATTGGCACTACTTACTGAACTTGTGTTTGATCCATTGGAGAACTTGAACGTCTCGCCTGACGCGGGGGTGAATGTCATCGTCCTTGATCCCGTGCCGTCTTGGACCAGATATAAAGTTAATCCAACGCTGAACTTCTCGTTGGTTGGGAAGTTGCTCATTGTGAATCCTGATATGTTTGAAGTCAGGGTCACGGTCTGTAGGTTACCGTTGTTCCAGTCTATGGTGTAGGCGGATCCTGAACTGTGTGTGGTGTTGTAAGAGTATTCACTGAACTTCTCCATACCACCAGGTCTGTTCCTTACTTCATCACCACTTGAGTAGAACGAGTATGGTGTGTTGGTGAATGTGGCGTTGTTTCCATTATGGTTGTAGTAGTATCCATACGAATTGGTCACCGTAAGATTGGTGCTACCGTATGCCACGGGTGATCCTATGTAGGAACCATATGCGTTGGTGACGGTTCCGTCTAAGCCATCAAACTCCGCTGGTGAGTATAACCTGAAACCGTATGCGTTGGTGATGTCTATGTCACCCGCTGATCCACCGTAGTCATAGAAGTAGTTGTAGCCACTGATTGACGACAAGGAACCAAGTAGACCCGTGTCCGTGGAAGTGTTGGTGATATCCATACCACCAGCAACACCAACTGGCCCCCTTGAACTGCCCGTGTTGGTCAGTTGGCTTCCGTTGATGTCCATATCAACACCTGCCTGGAATGCCCTTAATCTTGCGTCACCTGAACCTGTGTCCGTGCCATCCAACTTCAATCGCAGTTGTGCGGTGTTACCATATATTCTCTTGCTACCAGGCGTGTGGTTAAGGTCCTCGTAGTATAAAATATTTGCGTTGTCAAACCTGTTGCCTGAAGTGAAATTTAAGTTTGATGTGCTACCACCATTTGCTTTTAGAACTATAGAACCAGTGCCTGATGTGCCCAATTCCATATCCGCGTTGGAACTTGATGTGCTCATCTCGTTGCCCGTGAATGTGAAATCGCCAGTTGATGCTGAACCACCTGACACCGTCGCCCAAGATAGGTTGGTGCCGTCCGTGGTCAGGTATTTGCCTGACTCACCAGTCTGTGATGGTAATGATGTGCCTCCACCAGACACCGTGGTGAATGTGAAGTTGCCCGCACCGTCAGTGGTCAGTACCTGTCCATTTGAACCGTCAGTGATTGACAGGTCCGTCAGTGCTGATGGTATGGTTGGTGTGCCTGACAATGATGAGTAGGCACCATCAAATGCATCTGTGATACCGTAGCCCGCTATGGTTGTTGGTTTGCTCGTGACATCAGCGAATGCCACTGAAGTCAGATAACCAGCACCATTGGTCAATTCGTTGTTGTTGGTTGGTATCGTTGGCTTGTTGGTAAGGTCCGTGTATGAACCTGAAAATGTTGAATAACCAGAGTCATTGGTCCATTGGCTGATGTTTCCTGACTTGTTGGTCAGTGTGTCAGTGCTTGAAGCCGTGATGTATGAACCAAGATCCGTTATCTGTGATTCCGTGATGCTCAATGCGGCCTGGTGTGCCGTCACATCGCCCTGTGTGACTGAGTAATCAGTGATGTACCCCGCACCATTGGTTAATTCGTTGTTGTTGGTTGGTATGGTTGGTGTGCCTGTTAGATCAGAATATGCCCCAGTGGAGGCCACCGCGGATAATCCCAAGTTCGTCTTGGCATTTGATTTCTGTGTGCTTGTCAGACCTTGTGCCGCCGTATCAACCCTCAATCTGTTGCCAAGTGCTGTTGAAGTAGTTGTGGCGAAGTTGGCATCGTCGCCTAAAGCCGCCGCTAATTCATTCAAGGTGTTTAATGTCTCTGGTGCTGAATCAACCGTGTTTGATATCTGTGTGTTCACATACGATTCTGAAGCCAGACCAGTCAATGAAGAAGCGGTTATGTAGCCTGCCCCATTGGTCAGTTCGTTATTGTTCGTAGGTATGGTTGGTTTATTTGTAAGATCTGTGTAAGAACCTGAAAAATGACTTAGATCGCTTATCTGTGATTCAGTTATGCTCAATGCTGACTGGTGTTGAGTGACATCTGATTGTGAAACAGAGGTCTTGTAGCCGCTGTCATTGGTGAATTGTGAAATATTTCCTGATTTATTGGTCAGTGTGTCCGTTGATGAAGCCGTGATGTATCCTGCACCATTGGTCAATTCGTTATTGTTAGTGGGGATAGTTGGCTTGTTTGTTAGATCCGTGTACGAACCTGAAAAGTGTGAAAGATCACTAATCTGTGATTCAGTGATTGACAGTGCTGACTGGTGTGCTGTGACATCTGATTCCGTTACAGAAGTCTTGTATCCTGAGTCATTGGTGAATTGTGAAACATTACCTGACTTGTTGGTCAAGGTGTCAGTTGATGAAGCGGTTATGTAGCCAGCACCATTCGTTAATTCATTGTTATTTGTGGGTATGGTTGGCTTGTTCGTCAGATCCGTGTAGGATCCTGAGAAATGACTTAGATCTGATATCTGTGATTCAGTGATTGATAGTGCTGACTGGTGTGCCGTGACATCACCTTCAGTGACTGTGTAGTCCGTGATGTACCCTGCCCCATTGGTCAATTCATTGTTGTTCGTAGGTATGGTTGGCAGTCCAGATAGGTCTCCATATGCCCCTGATGTGGCCACTGTGCTCAATCCAAGATTGGTCTTGGCGTTGGTCTTCTGTGTGGCTGTCAATCCCTGTGCGTTGGTATCTACTCTTAACCTGTTGCCCAGTGCGGTTGAAGTCGTGGTCGCGAAATTGGCATCATCTCCCAATGCCGCCGCCAGTTCATTCAGTGTGTTCAGGGCCTCTGGTGCCGTGTCAACTATGCCAGCCACTTCTGAATCAACATATGAAGTCGTGGCGTATCCCGCCCCGTTGGTCAATTCCGTATTGTTGGTTGGTATGGTTGGTTTGTTGGTCAGGTCAGTGTATGAACCTGAGAAATGCGATAGATCTGATATCTGTGATTCAGTTATGCTCAATGCCGCTTGGTGTTGGGTAACTGAACTTTCAGTGATGTTGGCATTGGGAACGTTGGCCCAGGTCACCGCTGATGTCAGGTCATTGCCTTCCGTGGTCAGGTATGTGCCAAGGTCTGATATCTGTGATTCAGTCACTGACAGTGCTGATTGATGCTGTGTGACATCCGCCTCGCTCACTGACGTCTTGTAGCCGCTGTCGTTGGTGAATTGTGAAACATTTCCTGACTTGTTGGTCAAGGTGTCAGTTGATGAAGCCGTTATGTATCCTGCCCCATTCGTTAATTCTGTGTTGTTGGTTGGTATCGTTGGTTTGCCTGTGAGGTCAGCATAGGCACCTGAGAAATGACTTAGGTCTGATATCTGTGATTCCGTTATTGATAATGCTGATTGATGCTGTGTCACATCTGATTCTGACACAGATGTCAGATAACTTGAAAGGTCTGGTCCAGTAAGAGTCAGTGTGTCACCTGATACCACTGCCGTGATGTTCTGTGTGCCCGCTATTTTGAAAGTCTCATTTTGTTTTACTAAAGTGCCTGTTGAATCATCACCAACGAATGTTATTCCAGCAGTATCACCATCTGAAGCATAACCTAAACTATTCCAGGCCTCTGATCCCGTACCTATCTTGAATTTGTTTGTGTCCTGTTCCCATCCAAACTCACCTGCCGCCAAGGTTGGGTTGTTTGATGTCCAGTTTGATGCCGTGTCTCTTCTAAGTTGTATCTGTGTGGCCATTATGCTGATGTTCCTCCATTAATTGCACTGGTTCCACCATATGATGAATTAGCCGTGCCGCCGTCAATATTTATTGCGTTGTTGATCGTGGTTGCGTCAACTGTCACCACACCGTCCGTGGTGTCAATCGTGATGCCTCCAGCACCTGATAATTGTAGTGTGCCGCCATCGCTGACCGCGACGGTTGATGAATCTGGTGCCTGTACGGTGATGCCCTGTGCCTGTGATGTGCCTTCAATGGTCAGTGTTGAACCTGACACTGAAGTTGATATGCCTGTGCCACCTGCTATGGTCAGTGTTTCACCCTGTTCAACGTCCTTGCTACCCGTGTCCGCCGCTATGGCGTGTGTGGCATCACGAAGATTGATCAGGGTTGAGTCAATGTCCTCAAATGTCAGTGGTGCGTTCTTGTTGAGGTTGTTTGCTGTGATTGTGCTGACACTCTGTGACCTCGTCACTATCTTGGCCTTGGTTGGCATCCAGGATCTCCTTTGTAATTACAGAGATATTTATTTGTTATCCAGCACTAACCTTTAAGGTTCCAGAGTCATTCCACAATTGATTGGCGACGGTTGGATCACTGGTTGGGAGATTACTGAATTTGATCACACTGGTCAACACATCAAGTGTGCCATCTTTGATTGATATCGTGCCACCGTCAAGTTCTATTCTGGCCCAGTTCCCAATTCCATACCCATCTTTTGATGATATGTGTAAGGCCCTTCCATCTTTAGTGGTTATCTCTCGCGGACCTAAGTCTGATGAATCATCAAGTGGTCCAATTATGAGTTTGTTAGATACCTCTAACGCAAGTTCTGAGTCAAATATGAATTGCCAGTTCTTACTGCCTGATGCGGTGTTGTAATATATCTGTCTGTGGCCATCAGCCATCCACTCAACGCCATTTAAAACTAATCTGTTAAGGCTACCTGGACTTAATCTAACATACTTGGTGACAGAAGTGTTTGTATTAGTGTTTGATATGGTGCCATCCTCTATCTTGATCTCACCTATGGTAGATGGGTTTGGCAATGTTGATGTCCAACTTAAAACATTACTGCCATCTGTGGTTAAAAACTGTCCTGCTGATCCATCATCTGACGGGAATTTCTGACCATTGATTTTGACTTCGTTGTTGTTTGTAAATGATACCTCAAATGGATAATCAATGCCTGCCTGTTGTGCCCTTCCGTCATATACCAAGAAAGATCCTGTCAGATAGCCTTGATGATTGAAATCTATCGTATTGCCGCCTGAATTGAACCTGGCTATGTTTCCAATGTTTGTTCCCGTGGATCCCGCGACACTGATGCTTAATGGATCGTTGATGTTGATAGTTGAGCCTGATGATGACAATGTGTCTCCTGAGCCTGTGATGTTGCCAAGAGCACCACCAAGGTTTGACACCGTGATGTCGCCGTTGGCGTCTGTGGTTATGGCGGCACCATCAAAGTTGATCTGTGTGTCAGCGGTTATGGTGTGCTGTGTTGAGTCATCCGCCCTGAGCCTCCATCCCTGGTCCCTTAGGTTAAGGAAGTTTGAATCCAACTCCGCGTTGGTGAGTCCTGACCCCTTTGGTATTGAATCTGTTGTGACTGATGATGTTGATTCTGATCTCGTGACCAGTTTGGCTTTTGGCATTGGTGATCTCCGTTAGTGTTATTTACTGGCTGTTGCGTTTTTTCCTCTTGATGAAGTTGCCCGCGGCGTCCTTGGGCCTCTTCCTACGCATCGCCTTGTCCCTGACCATCAGCTCAACGTTGCCAATCTCCCAACCTTTGAGTGTGTTGATCCTGATCAGATTGATGTGTGTGTCCGTGCCCAGTTCACCATCACCCTTGTGCCTACTGTTCCTGCCCCAGACTCCTTCACACTGTTCAAACAGTGTGACATATTGGTCCCAGGTTATGTTCCAGGGTTGGCACCAATACTTGGCCTGTGCCCTGGCACGCAGGAATCTGTATCTGTGTTGTCTGAGGTGTTCTGGGTACAGCCAACGGTGTGGTTGTGGTCCCATATCCCTGTACTTCTCCCGCATAATATCGCTCATAGCCTGGCGTCTTTCTGGTGTCCAGCCGTTCCTGGGGTCGCCCTTGAGTCCCTTGTTCCAGGGTACATTTCCGTTCTTGAATGGCATTATAAATCTCCTTGTTAGAAGTATTTATAATGCCCAGTGTTGGAGGATAAATTTTTTAGTTGAACAAAGACTGGAACAGGTTAGTCTTTTTTTTTGATGTGGCTGACACACGCTCCCTGAACATCATCAGCATATGCCATATCATTTTGTTGTCAATGGCGCTCCTGAATCGTTTGGTGTAGGGTCGTAATTGGAAAGGTCTGCGTTCCAACACCCGCACACACCATTCTTCGTGCTGTGAGTTGAAGTCCTTGTGCTGGCCAATGACGACCTCACACATATCTTTGAATGTCTGTTTGTTGATCTGATCAACCCATTTCCATATCTCACGGTCATTGCGTTCAGGCTGTCCGTATTCCTGTTCGTGTTCCGCGAACCTGTCAACGATGTTGTTCAGCAACAACGAGTTGTCCTCTGCTATTTCTGTTTCTGTGAACATTGTGTTTCTCCTTGTTATGCTCTATGTATTATATTTATAAATCACTGATCTGTCAAGCCAGAGATTTGGTAGAATGGCGGGGGGAGCAATCCCCACCACCCCTGGCCCCGCTATCGCAGGGCGTTCTTGAACGCTATCCTGCAGGCCCATAGCAAGAGTTCCTGTCTCACCTCTTGCTGACGCTCCTGCGACAGGCTCATCACCGTCAGTGATGTGCCCAATGCTGTGTTGGATATGTACATATGTGTCTCCCTCCTATCTGAAGTATTTGCTTATTGTTGATGGCATTCTCTTCAATTCCTTCATCAGTGCTGGCCTGTGTCCTGTACTGATTGGAATGCTCTGTACGATCGCATTCGCCAATTGTCGTCTGTATTGCTTGGGCACATATTTTGAGTCTTCCCTGCTGTGCAGATCCCAGGCATTCAACAATTCTATGCCCATCCTCGCGATGTTGGTGTGTGAACCGTGCGATAGATAGTAGGCCGTGTGCGTGTATGGCTCAACGCCATACTGCTCTGACATACTACGATGCACGAAGTCCTCTGGTGGCTGTTTTAGATAGCCATCCATACCCGTGAAGCAGGCATCAATGATACCTGATTCCAACCATTCCGCGAGGTCTGTGTCATCGTTGTATGCCGCCATCACGTGTTTCATTATGAGATGGTTGATGTTCGCCGCTTTGTGTTGGCTGGGTGAACCGCCCGTCTGCATCTCCTGTGTCTGTTTGAAGATGTCGTCTATGCAGTGCCATAGTTCGTGTTGTATGGTCCTCAACGCACTGTCACCGCCGTCCTCGTCAATGGTGCTCCTGGCGATGGTTATCAACCCCGCCCTGTGCTGACCAATGTATTCTTTGTTCCGCGGAGGCCATAGCATTTGGTAGTTGACCCAAGGCATATAGTGTCCCGCGTAGCTCTTATCCGTACTGTCACTGACCCTGATACGCAACAGGAACAGGTCCCGTTGTGCAGTTGGGTTCAGTTGGTCTATCTGATCAAACAGGCTGTCCGTTATGCTGTCAGCCAGTGTGTCAGGTATCTGTGCGTCAACGTGTACGACTATGGTGACACCGTGTGTTCGCTGGAACAGGCTGGTGTATGTGGTTGGCAGGAATCTATCCGCACCCGCCTCCTGCATACCCGCGTCGTGATAGTCATACAACGGTAGCAACCCCGCCTGCAGGCCTGCTATTTCATTGTCTGTGAGTTTGTTGTTCTTTGTGTTCATTTTGCTCCTTTGTTAAGTGTAAATTATAGCACGATCGCCAAATGCGTCAACCCCCTGTTTTCCGCGTTTTTTTTTTTGCGTCAGCAAATTTGCGTCAGGCTGGTTGTTCTTGGACATCCACCGTTTCCCAATCAATCTGGTAAAAGGCATCTTCTTGGAATATATCTAATGCTTGGTCCTCATCCTCCGCCTCAACGATGGCTGTGTGTGATCGTGGGCCAATTGTATCAGGACCATATTCAGCAAATGAAAATGTTATTTCGTATCTGTTCATATGTTGATTATAGCACGGAACGGGTTTGAGTCAACCCCCTATGATTTGGATATTTTTGTAATGTGAGAACGGCACCACGCCAGCCTGGATTCAGGGGACGCCCAGAGTTGTTATGGACATTGGCTGGACGGAGCCCCTCCCTTGTATTATACTACCCTCCAGCCAGGCTGTCAACCTAATGCTCAGTGCCAGGCATCTGGTCTGAGTCCTCAATCCAGATGTGTCTCTTCACGTTGTCACCTATGCCCAATATGTCCCTGGTGCTTTGCTTCACTGGGTGATTGGCCCGCGTGCCAGTGTTGGCTGTGTCTATGCTGATGAACTCACCAACCGTGTCCTCTGGTGTGATCGCGGTAGAGTCTGGCTCTACTACCCAACACTTGCATATGCCAGTGTCAGGGTCATACTCAACCGTATGGAAGTGTTTACGATACACCTTCAATATGGCCTTACGATCTCCTGATGACAGTTCTGGTAGGTTGTCTGATACCCATACCTTACTGCACTGTGCCTTCATTCTCTTGCTGTACTCTTCAGCGATCTTCAAGTTATTGTTTTTCATTTGTGCTCCTTTGGTTATACTACATTATAACACATTGGTAGAGACCGTCAACCTGGCGATAATCAGGTCAGACGGCGAGGAATATACGGAAATTATAGCACGATATCGCCCGTTGTCAACCGTAAATGAACCGTAAAAGAACGGTCTGAACGGTGATCTTGGCACCTAAAGAACCAGATCTACCTTGGTAAAATGGTTTTCTAAGAATGATTTCCAGAGGCGGCCTACCCCTGTTCATACGCACCGTATAACCGCCCTTATACGGTGCCATATGTCGCTTTCAGTTATGCGGCCTTACGGTCACTCTGGGGGTCATTGAATCGCACTTTGCACCTGGAATCTATGTATGACCCCATTGTGTTTAGACCATACGCACCTATGCCCAGTCTGTTCTTCAACGGCTGTATGCTCCGTGTGATCAACTGTGCGTAGGGATTGTGTTTGTCTCCCCATACTGTTATGGTGTGCTCTGGGTCACCTCTACGCCAGGGTCGTGTGTTGGGCCTGTATGTGTAGGTCCTCACTGGGTATTTGGTAGGCTTCAATTGCTCTATCTTCT
>Ga0222718_10005056_pt1 | contig 10778 bp, 8 predicted proteins | sample C33_27DmetaG_FD_165045 | JGI IMG/M metagenome (GOLD analysis project Ga0222718, IMG submission 165045) | Estuarine water microbial communities from San Francisco Bay, California, United States - C33_27D | ecosystem: Environmental > Aquatic > Marine > Unclassified | place: USA: California... | reverse complement strand
CTCCACATACTCGAATACCTTGTTGAGCGTAAGTATGATAAATATGACGAAATTGCGTGTTCTTGGGCGGCCAAGAAAGGCCACTTGGACTGTTTGAAGTACTTGCACGAAACCGCCAAAGCGCCGTGGGACTACAGGGCCATACGAGAAGCGCACAAGAAAAACAAAACCGAATGTTTACAATACCTCCTCGACAACAACTGTCCTCTCCCTCAAGGCTGGTCGTACGCGCACGGAGAATTACACGTGCCAGACTCTTCATCAGAATCAGACTCTTCAGAATTGTCGGAGTAAAATAATAACACATACAAAACATTGCGTGCGCTCGTCGTATTTTCCTCTTTCGTTTGTTTGTTCGACGAAACCCCTCACAACAAATGAACTGATTCTGAACAACTTTTATAAGCTGCTGCTATTGCTGCTAAAATGAACTTCGACCAACCTCAACCGTCGAGCGCGTACCCATCGAGCGAGCTCGTCTGTTCGTCCGTCTTGATCGACTTACCGACGAACAAAGACTTCAACGAGTTAATCAAGCGGAAATCCGAAAAGATGGTTTTCCAGAAAAAGCAAATTCGGGACGGAAGTTCCCCGAACCCGGTACCGATGACCTGCGTGTTAGTTTTGAATAACGATGGAAACGAGTCGAAAAAGTTGAAAATTAAGAGCGATATTTTGTGGAGGAACGATGGGGTGCCAGTAATTGCGGCTGATTTCGGCGGGAACGCTTTCGTTAAGGCGTTAAGTTGTGGGGGGAGGATTGGAGCGGATTATATAGTTGGAGATATGGATTCGTCGTCGCGGTCGAAAGAGGAAGATGAAGACGACCAGATTGAGGAAACGAGAAAGAAGAAGAGACGAACTCTTTTCCAAAAGAGTTCTCTTTTCGTACAAGGGGAAGAAGAAAAGTGGGTCGAAGAAGTGAAAGAAGAAAAGCGGGAGAATGTACCGTTCGTGAACCGAGAGCAATTGCGGAAACTGCGGTTTGATGATGATGCGGGCGCGACGACTCCTAACGCCGCTGCTACGGCGGAAGGTGGAGAAAAAGAAGGAATAGTTTCAGGGGAGTTGATCGACCTCAGTCGAGACCAAGATACGAACGATATGGAGAAGTGTTTGAACTTTATTCTCGAGAGAGGTAAATATAGTTATCGAGACCCGGTCGTATCGGACGTGGTGATATTCAACGCCATGGGCGGGAGATTCGATCACGAGTTTGCGAACATATCGGCGATTTTGAAAGCGCCCGGCTTGTTGAAAGGTGGTCCGAGTTACGTGTGTTACGACGCGTACGATAACGGAGCGAAAGAGGAAGGAAAGCTCGGGATACAGATTTCGTTCCCGATACGAAGAGGGTACACGGTGTTGAAATTTAAAGTTCCAGCGAAATCGTTGGGGATCTTTCCCTTCAACGGAAAGACGAAAGTGTGGACGAGCGGATTGAAATGGAACCTCGAAAACAACAAGAAAGAAGACAACGCAAAGAACTACGAGTACTTCGAAATGGGCCGGAAGATAAGCTCGAGCAACGAGACTACTTTTGAGGACGAGTCGAGGACAAAAGTGACCGACGTGCACGTGAGGTGCGACAAGGACGTGTGGTTCACCGCGAGGATTCAATAAAAAAGCTTTCGTCGAAAGAAGTAACCTGCACGGAATAAACGCACGCGTAGAACTACTACCTAGAAGTGTAGACTAGACTAGAATTGCATTGCTATACCAAACGCGGCTCAAAAGCGCGTCCCGACGAAGACGACGACTTGACGATATTCTCGCGTAACTACACCAGATCCTTTTACTGCACATCATCGTCATTCTCACGAAAGACTCCTCAAATAGGTCGCACTTTCATGTGCACGTTCAGTAAACTCAGCGCGAAGCACTTCAAATCCTGCACGAAGTAATAAAACTGTTTCAAACCTTCCGGATCTTTCGAGTTTTGCACGTCTAAAAGGCTCCCAATCTTCGCGGTTTGAAACGACGCGTGTTCGTTTCCTAGGACGATTTCGAGCTCTTGTTGTCCAACTCTGTCCGCTTCCGGCCAGTTTTCGTCGTCTTCTTTCAACACTTCCGAGTCTGTGACGATTCGTTTCAGTTCTTTGAGCACCGCTCGCGAAACGCACATCTCTTTCCGAATGCACTTGTCGCCTTTGTAGTTGCTGTTGTTCGCGTACCGTAACTTTCCGTCCGGTTTGAACTCGAACTCGAGGAACTCGTGGCCGAATTTACCTTTGTGGCCGACGTAGTATCGGACGTAAAAGTCTTCCCGATCGTCTGTATCGACGGAGTCTCTCATTGCGACCGTTTACGATGCGTTCTTTAACGCGATGAATTGAATCCAATTCTCTCGAGAAAAAGTGTCGCATTTGAGATACGAACGAGGATGAAGAACAACAGATAAAGAGACGACGACGACGCGAAAGATGAAGACGAAAGAAAGCAAAAACGACGACGCGAGTAATCCTCCTCTTCTCACTTGCGCGTCGTTCACGTACGATTTTGGACGGAGCAACGCGTTGCTCGTCAAGACGACCGGGGGGAATGCATCGTCACATTCGTTCCCGAGAGAGTACCTCTTCAACTGTCCGGAATCGTTCTCTCGAGTGACCATGGAAACGTACTCGCGACCGAGGAAAGGCTTATCCGCGATTTTCGCACTCGGTGACGATATGAACGAAAGTTTAGCCGGCGTGTGCTCTTTAATTTTACGCTTAAGTGCGGATGGACACGAGAAATGCGCGGTGGTTGGGAAACGAGGCGTGGAAACTGTCGTGGAGAGGTGAGAGCGCGTCGCGCGAGATTTTCATTCGTTCGTTCGTTCTCGCGGTTTTATCGCGTCTCTTTCTCTCTCTTTCTTTTCTCTGGTACTGACGCGAGTTTTATCTCTCTCTTTTTCTTCTTCGAAGTCTCTCCGCGGTGGCGAAATGGAAGCATCCGAAAGTGACCGGCGTTTCCTTGGCGGGCGAAGAGCGAGACGCGGGAGAGGATGAGAATTTGTGTTACCAAGACAGCGACGTGATTGTGTGGCCGTTGATGGATGTTGATGAAGACGATGCAGAGGGTGTGGAGGTGTGCGCGCTGTGCCGGTTTCGAGAGAGGCGCGAGATGCGGATAAGGAAACGGAAACGAGGAGGCGTCGCGGATGGGAGCAGCGGCGGTAGTAGTAGTAGTAGCGGTAGTAGCGAAGAGGAGGAGGAGGAGAAAGAAGAAACAGAAGAAGGAATGATAGAGCAACGACGAGAACAGAACCGAAAAGAAACGAGAGAATGTAGCAGTAAACCGCCACCGCCGCCGCCGCCGCCGAAACGGATGCTCGGGTACGTTTTGGAAGTCTTGGAGAAGGAAGACGAAGACGAGTTTTTGAACGAGAGAGAAGGCGGCGAAAATACTCACGAACCGGTTCGAATTCTCATCTTGAACTGCACCGAAGAAGACGTGAAGAAATCGAAACACGCGCTGTGTAAGTGCCTATTGAGCAACAATAGCATGCGTAAGCATAACATCAGCGGACTGTTTTTTCTTTCATCCTCTTCTTCTTTGATACGCGACGGGAAGGAAAACAACGTCAAGGAGGGGGGCTTTGAAATCGATCGCAAAAATATATTCACGATTGGCGGCGGCGGCGATGAAAGTCACAACGAGGTTGGATTCAGATCTTCAATGAGACATTTAGCGCGTTTGCACTGCGCCGCTCCATCCGTGTTCCCACTACCGGAGACCTTGATGACGACATCGAAATGTCCGCCTCGCGAAGAAGAAGAAGGAGATGACGACTCCAAGAAGACGACATCTACTACTCTTGGATTATGCGACGAGGTTGCATTCTATTCCAATCGAAACGCAATCGGTGAAAAGAATCGACACGCGATAACGCGAGGTGAAGAGATGCTAAACGAGCGAACGGGTGATCCAAAATTGCCTAAACTTGCCTTGCGCGACGTGTTCGAAAACTTGGAACGGTTCGATACGTTCAAAGAAAACGCGAGGAAAGCGAAACGCCAAATTTTTGGCAGCGGTGGCGATGTGTACGAAGAAGAAGAGGATGAAGAAGAAGAAGATTTATTACCGGCGTCGTTTGGTAAGTATCCCGCGCACCCGAAGAAAGGCCGAGCGGCTCCTCTGAGCGCGTTGGGCGGTCCGGAAACGATCTTTTTAGGCACGGGATGCGCTGAACCGTCCAAGTACCGAGCGGCATCCGCGATTCTTTTGCGCGATGAAGAAGAAGGAGGAGCATCGAAATCGTCGATTTTACTCGATTGTGGCGAAGGGTGTTTAGGCGCCATGCGACGGTATTTAGGTCGCGAGGAATGTCTAAACGCGCTGAAGACATTGAAAATGATCTGGATTAGCCACCACCATCCGGACCACTGTCTTGGTATTCTCGCTATTCTCGACGCTCGATACGAGGCTTTGCGACAACAGGCATCGTCGTCGACGACGAGTTCTACTCTCACTACGCCACCACCTCCTTTACTTATCGTTGGCCCTACGCCAATTCAAAAGTGGTTCGAAACCATCGAGGTTCCGAGTTTCAAATACACGTTTGTGAAATCGAGCGCTTTGCAAGCGCGCGGCGGCATCGGCGGCCCGTTCCACATCTCCATCATGAACAAGCCCGGTTTGACGCACCCTCCTCCGCCACCTCCACCTCTTTCAAAAGGTAGCTCCTCATCATTGCAACCAAAGCATCCGGACGTCGCCGCATACGTCGCGCAAACCATCAACTGTGAACAAATCGTCTCCGTCCCGGTCACGCACTGTCCGGAAGCCTTCGCGATTATCCTCCGCGGATTATTCACCACCAAACGCTCCGTCGCGTACAGCGGCGACTGCACGCCATCTAAAGATTTTGCCAAAGCTGCATACGCGGTTGACATATTAATCCACGAAGCGACGTTCGGAAATAGCTTATGGTCGCACGCGAAGAAGAAGAAACATTGCACGACCGAGGAAGCGTTGCGAGTAGGTCGAGAATCAAACGCAAGGACGGTGTGTTTGACCCATTTCTCGCAACGGTACCCGAAAGACATTTTTGCACCTTCTTCTTCATCTCCTTCTTCTCCTCCTCAATATCAACAAAATCAACACGTATTCGCGTGCGCCTTCGACGGCATGCGCGTCAAATGGGAAGACTGGGACCTTTTGAAATCTCACCGGGAGAGGATTTCGGAGGTTTTATCGCTCGCGACGCCAGAAAATGTAGAACGAGAGGAAGAAGAAGAGGAAGATTTGCAACGAAAAATGGAGATAGAGTAGAGAGAAAGAGAGACAAAGAGAGACAAAGTAGCGTGTTGTTATTTTCGCACGTTTCAAACGGAGACGATCGAATTTGATCGTCGTCGTCATCCAAACGTATTTACTTGTCCTTTCCACTTCACAAAAATGCACTCACGGAACCGATATCATCACCAAAACGTCCTTCCCGAAGAAGACGTCTTGGAAGATGCGCTAAACACCACGCTCATCTCTCCGAGGTCTAAACAGTCGCAACAGCAGCAAAGCCCTTCTTCGAAAGCTTTATCGGTGCAGATGTTGTTCGTGTTCCTCTTGGCGTTCGTGACGTTTACGTATTCTGAATTGGATTTCTTTTCTTCAACTTCAACTTCATCATCACCCCTAGGAGAAACCAGTCGTCTAGAGAATGACGATGAATACGTCGAGAAGAAGAGAGAAGGAGTAGAAGTAGAAGTAGAAGTGGGCGCTTCGTTTGATGAAAAAGAAGCGTCGTCGTCGTTCAAAAATGTCCTCGTCTCCTGCCCGACGAACGACGACGTGAATAAAGTGAATCCAATGGATTTCGAGACAGATTTGGACTACGTGTTGGAAAATTTCAAAAGAACGGAAACAACATCCGATCCGTTCGAGGAAATCGTTTACGTTTGTAACGTGTTCCCTCCGGAATTATACGAGAAAATGCTGTCTGATTTTCCTCTGATTGCTTCGATGGAACCGACGGAGAAAGGAAGATGTTCGGAAGCGGGAGATTGGAAGCTCGCAAAGTGCAAGAGTTATTCGGCGGCGGGGTCGAATCAATTCAAGGATTTGCGATGGAAGTTGAGCGGGTACGATGTGATCGATCCAAAGAATAGAGTGGAGAAGTCTGGGTTTAGGGATTTCGAGAGCGCGAAGGAAACGTGGAGAAGAGTGGAACAGATTTTGTTCAGCGAACGATTTCAGAATCTCGTGTACGATAAGTTGAAGTTGCCGGAGGGATGGCGAGATAAAATGATTACTGGTAACGTGCCGACAGATTTTAGGTTGCAAACGGACAAGATGGGCGAGAACGGGTACGCGATTGGAGTACACCCAGATACGCCGAAGAAGTTGGCGACGATGCAATTTTATTTCCCGGGGCTTCACGGAGGAGACGAAAAGAAGCAAGAAAGTAAGTACGGCACGTGCGTACACACGGCGAAGCAATTCGAAGAGAGAGACAGGAAGAACAACAACGCCGCACCTTGCGAAAAGAAGTTTGGTTTTCGACACAACAGCATGTATGCTTTTAAAGTGCACGAAACGAGTTATCACAGCGTCGAAAAGGCTTTAGAAGATGCCGGAGAGAGGAACACTTTGTTGGTGAATTGGTATCGTGACGTTCCACAAAAGTTAGCGACGAAACAAAAACGAAGAACAAAAGGCCGTGGCCTCATGTAGAAATAGTATTTTAAGGCTCTCTATTCTTTCTTTTCTAACTGACAAACTACTTCTAGGAAATCCGCGTGCCACGGAAAGTGATCAAACGCGGCGAGCCTTTTCACTCGATGCGTTTCGCTCAATTTCTTCTCGCCTAAATCTCTCGCTAAACTTCTCGCGTCGCATGATATGTATATTATATCTTTAAACTCTCTCGCTAAATCTAAGGTTATTTCATCCAATCCAGCTCTTGGAGGATCCACGAGGAGAAAATCTTTTTCCGTGAACGGGTACTCTTCGCCTTCGATGTTCTCTTCGCCTCGTTTCTTCTTTCGCAGGCGGGAGAGGAATCGTCTGGCGACAATCTCCGCCGGTGCGTTTATAATCGTTCCGTTTTCTATTGAATTCATCTCTAAATTTACTTCTGCCGCTCGGCACAAGTTCTCGTCTCGTTCTACGCCTATGACTTTACCTCTCGGAAAATATTTTGCGAGATAACACCCGTGGTTCATGTTCCCGCAATAGAGTTCCACGAACGACCTCGCCGTTTGCGCTGCAATTTCATCCGTTTCCATCGCTCGACACAGCCAATTCGCAGTCATTTCCGCGATGTCGCCGTTTGGGTTAGAGAACGATCCCTCCGGTTGTTTATATCGTAAAACTCTGCCCGTGCCACTCTCGTTGTCTTTAATCTCCATCTCTTCGACGACGAAATCCTCGGTACTATCATTCGACACTCTCCTATCGCCTTTCGTCCTCCCGACAATCGCTTTCACCCCAATCTCTTTCGCTAACAGACCACTCACCTTTGCAAAATCTTCTCGAAACGGCTCTCCTCTCCACAACGTTACCACGCACTCCGTGCTCTTCCTGTTTTCGTGAAACGTCACCGCCGAGAGCCGACCTTCTCTCAAGGACTGGAATCGGTCGTCCTCGTTCAACGCTTCGCGCAGTTTATTCATAATCGCTTGCAACGACTCCGAGGCGATGTCGAATTTTGTTTCTATTCTCGTAATTTCAGACCGCTCAAAGATGCAATAATCGAACTTTCCGTTCTCTTCTTCCTCTGATAATAGTTGTTGCTCTCGATGTTGTTGTTGTTCGCAGATGCCGAACCGTACTCGTTGCCGAAAATGTTTCAGCTTTGGACTCGCAAACACTTCGAATTCGATTCTGCTTTTCGTCTTCTTCTTCTTCTCATCCTCGTCACCACCATCATAAAACGGCCTCAATAAACCCTCGATCGCGTTCGCTTTCGCCTTTAAAACTTCCTCGTACGACTCCGCGGATAACTGTTTCTCCTCGTCGTCCGTTAAGCGCGCTTTCGTGAACAACTCTCTGCTCACAAAAGGTAAATTTGGGTTTCGCACGTATCGCTTTTTCGCCTGCGACATATTGCGTTTCCCGGGATGATTGGGAGACATGAGTGCGCTCAAAACGCGACTCCTCGCTTTTCTGCTTCTTCTTTTTCCTCTCGACTTTTCGGTAAAAGCAGTTTGACTCGCAGCGACAAAAGTTTTTTGTGTTTTCGTCGTTCGATGTGTTATTCTAAGAAGTATTGTTGTTGTTGTTGCCGCTCCTCTCATTAGGGCATTTCTCTCTCAAGAAGAATAAAATTTGTGAGGACGAACACTTTTTTGCAAAAAGAGAATACAACGAAGAGGAAAACCACGTTTTTTAGTTTCGCGGGAGAAGGAGGAAGTTTTAAAGGCGCGAGGATTGTCATTTTTCTTGAATCTTTTTTTTTTGCCACGTGGCAAAGAAAGAGAGATCCGAGAAAGAGGGCAACCCCCTTTCAGAAAAAAAGTCGTCAGATATCAAACGCAATGCTTCGAGGACGACGAAAAGCGCTGCTCGCGCTGCGCCAACAGTTTTCTTCGTGCTCTGCGACGACAACGACGACGACCAAGAAAGCGACTACCACTAAAGGAAAATCGAAAAATAGTAAAGAGCAACCGTGTTCTGCGCTCGCGATAATCGCAGACGCCGGCCACGGATTAGGTGATTTTCAATTTGGTCGTTTCTTTCCCAAGAGAATGTGATTGACAAGAAAAAAAGCGCTTTAACTCCATCTCTCTCTCTCTCTCCTTCGGATGATACCTTTTATTAACGCATTCCATCTCTCTCTCCTTCGGATGATACCTTTTATTAACGCATTCCATCTCTCTCTCTCCCATTCTCTCTCTGTTTGTCACTCTCTGTGTAAACGACGACTTTAAACGACGAAATTTTTTACTATAGGACCGTTTATCACGGACGCGTTTCTAAACTACGCGGACATGTACTTTTTCGTGGCAGCTGCGACGACGTCTGAATCGGCAAAGATCGAGATGCAAGACCAATTCGCCTCGTACTTTCTCGGCGAGCGACTCTCGATTGAACGCTTGGATTTAAAATCGCACGTGGCGGTGGGGGAGTGGAAAGATAAAATTTTATTCACGCACGGACGAACGCCGGATATCGTCGTGGCGAACGTGGGGAAGTTACCGCAAACGGTCGCGGAGAGCATGCACGAAACGTCGTGCGCGCCGAGAATGTGGGCGGAAAAGCCGCAACATTGGGCTCGATCGTGCGATGATATGAAAGGTGTCTTGAACGTCCAAAGCGCGTTCGCCGGGACGATGGTTTGCGGCGACGAGAAGGTTTTAGGGAAAGGGTGGATGTCGCTCAGGTCGCCGGAGGAGTGTTCGTGTCACGTGAGACCGAGGAAGATTGTGAACGTGACGCAGGTGATTCATCCGCCGTGCGTGCACGCCGTCGCGCCATATCGAGTGTCCCTGGCGAGCATACAAGCCGCGACGAAAATGTTGGCGAGAGATTTTAAAGGTGAAAAGGCGGAGGAAGAGGTGATTTGCGCGTCCATCGATCCCGGCTGTTTACCAGGTATGACGTGTGGGATGCCGCCGCAGAACCAGTATCAGCCCGTGCAAAAGGATAAACTTCGAGACGAACAATTTGAAAAACACGGCATCACGGAGAGAGAAAAGTACACGCAGTGGGCAAAAGCGTTCGTTCCTTTCGTTTTGAACTTGGAAAAGCCGCAAAACGGAAAAGCGTTGCACTTGCCAGGTTTTCCAGGCGTCCCGGCTTTAAAATATTGACGGGAGGAGGGAAGAGGAAGAGAAGAGAGGAGAGAGGAGAAGAAACACACACATACACACACACACACACGGCATGGAAACATCGCTTCACCATTCATCATCAAACAGCACACGTCATTTGCGCAAAGCAAAAAAGAAGAGTTTGATGATGAACGCTCGCGCTCGCACATTTTTTGTTTAGAACTATAATATCCGCTGCTAACAACATCTACATTGTTATATATACGTGTAAACTACTATATTTACTGCTTCACGATTCGTTTCAAGCCAGGGTACCAATACACGGCCTCTTCCCAGTGTTTCGCGCCTATATCTAACAACACCGCGTTGACCGTTCCAAAATCCATGCGCTCTAACGCGCCGGCTAAATCGTTCAACTTTACGCCCAACTCCTGAGTGACCGCGCCGTTCTCCTCCGCGATATCTTTCCCCATCAAATAAAATAAACCTCCAATCTTTCTACTCACGACTTCCAACTCTTTCTTCTTCGCGAAGGACACGCTATTGCTATCGCTATTATTACCACCAAACAACCCTTCGTACCTCTTCCTAAAAGTCTCGCAACATTTCGCGTACTCTGGCTTCACTCGCGAAAAATCGCACGTCTCCACGGAACACGTCGCCGGTGGCGTCGGCCACGCCGGCGCCGGGCCAACCCACGCGCCCCCAGAGCAGTACCGTTCGCGCCCGCGAACGGTTGTGGTAGTCGTTCCTGGCATTTGCTGCTGCTGGTACGGTTGATTATTCAACGCCGTCGTCAAAGAAGGATGTTGTTGTTGTTGTTGTTGTTGTTGTGGCACCATGAACGGCTGCTGCTGCGAGTTCGGATTGAAAAACTGCGCCGCCGGTAATTGCTGTTGCTGCGCAGACGCAATGCCATGAACGGATGCCGGCGGTACCGGAGACGGTGGCATGAAATGGTGTTGGTGTTGGTGTTGGTGTTGGTGTTGGTGTTGGTGTTGAACCGGCGCATACGACGACGACGACGGCTGCTGCTGCTGCTGAAATCCAGAACCAAACGACGACGCGTGCGACGAGGACGCC
>Ga0222718_10005055_pt1 | contig 10780 bp, 7 predicted proteins | sample C33_27DmetaG_FD_165045 | JGI IMG/M metagenome (GOLD analysis project Ga0222718, IMG submission 165045) | Estuarine water microbial communities from San Francisco Bay, California, United States - C33_27D | ecosystem: Environmental > Aquatic > Marine > Unclassified | place: USA: California... | reverse complement strand
TGCTAGGGTTTTGGATTCTTATTATTATGCTCGCGGTGGTGGATCTTCCTTTGCAGCGAAAGGAAATCATAATGTCCACATAAAAGGATCTACCATATTTAATAAGATGATAGGTAGAGGTCACTTCCTTTCTCCATTTTCAAATAATACCGTTAAGATAGAAGGTAGTATGCTCGCTAAGTGGGTTCCTAATAGCCAAAGGATATTCTACGATGTTAATGCTGACCATACAATTACAGATACTCTGATCTCTAACACTTCATCTTATGAGTATAGTCCACCCGGCACTTTAACAAATGTTGGCTTTGATACTGATTTCTATTTTGACAATGGTTCTCATAGTGGAGCAGTAACATTTGTCGCGTCTGCAAATGAAGGTGAATCAGATTTCAGACTCGTAGCAGACCTTGATAACCTAGCTGTCAAATACATGACGCAAGATAGTCATACCTACAAGGACATTACTGGTTACAAGAGACCCGGCGGTATTGATCAAAGGGATGCAGGAGCGTATCAAAGTATATCAGATAAGGTCACAGTTAAAAATATCGGAACGAGCAGTGTAGACTTTACACCTGATTATGCAACTATTTCTCTATGGCGTAGTAATTACTTTAACAACGCTAATATCCTTAACGGAGAGACGAACCTAATTAGATTGAAGTCGGGAGAATCTCATGATATTACTTCTAGAGTATTTTTAGATGGAGATGCAGACGTAAACCAAAACTTTGTAATATCAGGACAGACCCCCCATTACGGAGATTGGGCTTCGGGAGCTTCCCTATCATTAGGGTATGGAAGTGTATTCCAGATAGATCACTTCAAAAATTCATTTAAGGTAAAACTAGAAGATCTTACTTATAGTTCTGTCACTGGAATGCCTCTCTATGGAATTGTAGGAGCTATAAACACTTATGGATATAGACATGCAGTTGACACTCCTTGGAGAACAATATCGTCCAAGCACGAGTATGAGCTTGAGAATTGCATGTTTAAGATGGACACTTCTCAAGGAGGAAATGACGGTAGCCCTATAATACTTTCAAGACACTACGCCAGGATAACAGATTCAGACGGTAATCTTATTGAGAGAGGCGAGGTACATCATACGCATAGGAACTGTGTATTTTTAGGCACTAGTGCTGGTTTAGGTATATTTGAGAATCAGTATGGATCTGCCGACACTAAACAAGTTGCACAAGTCATAGGGTGCACAATTGTTAACTCAACTATAGCCACAGGCGGATACATGAGCCCTGGCAGATTTGAAGGGTCAGCGATTGGTTCTCTAATATATTTAGATCCATCTTTAATTTCATTTAGAAACGCTCCAAAAGGATTATTTGATTTTGTAGAGACCTACACCTTTAGAAATGAAAGCCCAAGCACTATTCCTATCTATGCTGTAGATTGTATTTCTAATAGAGCTACAAGTTCTACTTTTACAGAACCTCATATAGGATCCCCACAATACATAGCTTACTCAGACACTGACTTATACACAACTAATATAGCCTATAACGTACCCTTTAATTTTGATGGATCTGTATCTGCTGGTACTGTGTCGTTTGTAGATGGATCCAGCGGAGTCAATAACTATAGATTAGCATGGAGTCCTGATAACCTCGCTGTTCAGTATGTTGCTAATGCTACCGTATCAGGGACAGATATTACAGGAAGAGTTAGAGGTGGTGAAGATAACCCTGATGCAGGTGCATACGAACTATACCCTGATTTATTCTTGAAAGCAGGGTTTGGAAATGTGTATATAAACTTGTACAACCAAGAAGATCTAGGAGGAGGAGAATGATGTTACTCAAACTTAAATTTGGGATTCGTCCCGTCACTAACTGCGCTGGTGGTTGTTGACTACCCTCACTTACCCTGCATCAAGGGAAAGAACTTAAGGTAAATCAACCAAGTTGTTGCAGACCCTACACAGCCTGAAAATAGAGCGTGTAGGAACACGTTACCCTCTGCCTTACAGAAAGGGTTCCAATACAGCATACTCCAAAATACACCTGCCCAGAAAGCCATACATAACATACAGTTAACAAGCTTTCCTAAAGGTGGAACCCAAGCAGTAATTAGATTCCTAACCGGCTCCATGATTGTAGAGCTAACGATGATGGTAGTCATCCCATACACCGCCATTATCCAAACTAAAACGCTTACTAAGTATTCCATTAAGGTAGTCCGTGTGTCTTATCTGTCGGGAGTTTTGAGTGGTGGATGGTTGAAGCGTGATGCCTCATAAACTTGTCTTTAGCTGTATACCAACCTTCTCTCATCATCCCTGGTGATTCATGCATTGTAATTATAGGCACGACATAGTTGGAAAAACCATCTAAATGTGCTTTGTAGGTCATGTGGATGTCGTAGAAGTCCCAACCTGTTCCTAAGTATTCTGGCTCATCTAGCCCAACCTTCATCAAGTTCTGATACGTAATAGCAAGGAAACAACCATCAAGCACTACAACTTGGCCTGCCTTACCAAAGTAGTTAGGCATCATTGTTTCTGGGTTAGCACCTTGAAACACAAATCCACGAGCGTCGTTAGTCTTTCTTGCATTCCACCAAGCACCATCACTAGGAATATAGCAACTTCCTGCGACACCAACAAACCCAATTCCAGGCTTTCTAGCTACACTAAGATATGCTAATAAGTCTTCTGAATTAGATATAAGATCTAAATCATCATGACATAAAACTATAATATCATCAGGTTCTAAGTTTAAAGCTCTAAAGAATTCAATATTCTCTTTATGACCTTCATAAATAGACTTAGCATCATAAGCAACCTTAATCCTTGTAAAATCAATTCTGTTACAGTAAGCAGTAAGTTTAGCTAATGATTTAGGTTGTTTACCTGATCTACTACATACAGAGAAATATATCATGAATAATAATAGCGAAGACCTGGATCACATCGCAGAGGAATTTAAGAAATGTTCTCGTAATTGCGAATATTTTACAAACAGATACATCAAGGTTGTTCACCCAATGCGTGGATTGGTCAACTTTAAACTTTACCCCTTCCAGACACGTATCCTTGATGAGTTTCAAGACTATCGACTAACTATCCTTCGTAAGTTTAGACAGGCTGGCTGCACAACATTAATGGCAGCATATGCTTTACACTTTTGCATCTTTGGTACAAACAAAAGAGTTGCTGTGTTGTCTAAAGGTGATGCAGAGGCAAAAGAGGTTATATCCAGAATTAAGATCATGTATGAGGAATTACCCTTCTGGATGAAACCTAAGACTACTAGAGATAATGACCACACTCTTTCTTTTGAAAATGGATCTTCCATCCAGTCTAAAGCATCAGGCAAACAGTCAGGTCGTTCTATCTCAGCCTCTCTGCTCATCTTAGACGAGGCAGCGTTCATTGAGCATATTGATACCATTTGGGCTGCTGTAGGCCCTACAACGTCCACTGGAGGCCGCGTGGTGTGCCTCTCTACGGTCAACGGCATTGGAAACTGGTTCCACAAGATGTATACCCAAGCCATGGAGGGTGATAATGGATTCCACCCAATTGATATTAAATGGCAGGAACACCCAGAATACAAAAGACATAAAGGCTTTGAGTGGCTCTACGAGCAGATGGAATCATGTAGTCCCCCGATTAATGTAGACAAGTGGGAAGAACAGACTCGCCGCAAACATAGCTATAAAGAATGGTTACAGGAGTATGAAGCTAGTTTCCTAGGAACGGGTGAAACCTATATTGAAGGTGAGATCTTACGTAGTTTAAAGGAAAACTGCAATCAAGATTACTGGATCAAGTATAATAACCGAATGCGTATTTGGGAAGATCCTAAGCCAAATCACGAGTATGTTCTAGCCGCTGACCCGTCGATTGGACGAGAGAGAGATTACTCTGCCTTCCACATCATCGACATCTATAATGGTAAACAGGTGGCTGAGTTCTACTCTAACAGGACGCCTATCAATGAGTTCGCAAAGATCATAGCAGATGAAGCTAGACTTTACAACACTGCATTTGTGTGTCCTGAAAGAAATGGCATTGGCAACAACTTAATCTACTTCCTACAGCAGGAGCTAGAGTATGAAAACTTGATAATGGATGACAAGCGAGAGATCGGAATTATGATTACACAAAAGAATAAAGAGAATTTATTAGCCGATCTCGAACACAATATTAGGTCAGGTAAAGTTTTAATTAGCTCTGATAGATTGGTCAATGAGCTTTTAACTTTCATTATTGACCCAGACTCAGGTAAGGTTAAGCCTGATACTAACTGTCATGATGATTTAATTATGTCGTTCGCTGCTGCTATTAACATTTTTAATAACTTAAGAGGGAATGCTTACATAGAAAAAGCAGAAGATGAAACTTATATCCCGCCAGCTATCCGTAACGCTCATACATATAAATTGAAGACATCTACACAAGGTCTAACAGAAGAGAAACTTGAATGGCTGCTAAGAAATTAAGAGAAGGTGGTGAAGGATATACGCAGTTCGCAGATCCGCAACAGCCGTATAATAAACCCTACGGATTAATTGGTAGGTTCTTTAAAAAGTTCTTCTCTAGAGAGGTTGAAGATCACCCTGATTACAAGATTCAGGATCCGCTAACAAAGAGGAGAATAGACCCTCCGAAGCCCTTACAGGGCGACACAGTCCAGTCGAAAGACATTATAAAAATACCGTCTGAGTTTGGACACAAGAAAACTTATTACCCTATCCTCCCTCAGATTGAATTTGACCGTAAGCGGAGATATAAAGAATATGAGGATATGGACGGGTATCCTGAGATCTCGTCAGCTTTCGATATCTACAGCGATGATTGTACACAGGAGAATATTGACGGAACGGCTTGGGATATTGTCACTGATGATGAGATGAGCAAAGCCGAAGTTGAGAGCATGTTCGATCAAGTGAATATGACTCGATACTTGTGGGACATCTCTAGGAATGTTGTTAAATATGGTGATATCTTCCTTGAAACAATTGTTGACCTCAACAACATCAAGCGCGGCATTCAGCGTATCAAGATTCTTAACCCTAACTTTATCTTTAGAGTTGAAGACGAGTTTGGTTACCTTAAACAATTCTTGCAAGAGATTCCTGAGAAGAACGACTGGTCTACTTATGGGTCAGTCGGTCCTTACTTAGACGACTCTCGTATTATCAATCTTGACCCAGGTCAGATTGTCCACTTCAGATTACACACCTCTGATCCGACTCACTACCCTTATGGTAAGTCGGTGGCAGCGGCTGCTAGAGTGACATACAAGAGCCTCAAGATGATGGAAGATGCGATGCTTATCTATCGTCTTGTCCGTGCTCCTGAGCGTCGTATCTTCTACATTGACACGGGTTCGCTGCCTGCTTCTAAGGCTGAGATGCACATTAAGAAGCAGATGGATAAGTTTAAGAAGCGTAAGAGCTATAACTCTCAAACGGGAAACATAGAGGAAAACTTCAATGCACTGGCTGCTGATGAGGATTTCTACATCGCTGTCAACGGTAAGGGAACCGGCACCAAGATTGATACATTACCGGGCGCTGAAAACCTTGGTGAAGTTGATGACGTTAAATACTTCAGAGATAAGCTGCTTGCTGCTCTTAAGATTCCGAAGGATTACATTGTTGAGAAGGATCAGTCGCCTGAGCGTAAGGCTAACCTTTCTCAGCTTGATGTTAAGTTCGCTCGCGTCATTACTAGAATCCAGAAGTCGATTGAGCTTGGTCTAGAGACGATTGCAAAAAGACATTTGATGTTAAAGGGGTTCCCTAATACTCTCGTTTCTAAACTTAAAATTAAACTTCCTGCGCCTTCTGATATGGCTCTTAAGAGGATGCTCGATACAGATGAACAAAAGGCTAGAGTGGTTCAGGCTGTTAAAGGTCTCATGATATTCCCAATGGAGAAGATCTACAAGGACTACTATCAGATGTCCGATAGTGAGATTGAGGAAACTAAGAAGGGTCTTGAGGAAGATCAGAAAGATCCTGTATTTGGACAGATGATGGCGGCTCCAGGTATGATGCCTCCTGGTGGCGCACCTATGGGTGACCCTATGGCTGGTGATATGGGTCAGCCTCCTGGCCCTCCTATGGAATCTGCTGAGAATGTACCACCTACAGCGGCTGAATCTTTAGATTACGAATCTATGAAATCTCTTGCAATTGAGTCTGGGTGTGACGATGAATTGATTCAACTTCTTGAAGAGATGAGGAACAAAGATCATTTTAATAAAATAACCCCTAAAGACAGGGCTAAATAATTTTGGAACAAGTATATTTATTATGTTAACGAATCTGATTGAAAATCGTGGAAAAGAGTTTAGTAATCTTATCAAGATTGGTGATTACTTAGCTTGCACTTTGAGGGAGAACGTCGAACTGTTCTCTGTTGAAGATGGTGTGGCAACCTACCTGACCGAGAATGGTTCGGTGATTAGTGGTAAGTATGCTTTTAAGCCGACTTTAAAACTGTCTAAGATAGTGGTAGAAGACGCTGATGTTCTTAATGACAGAAAAGTGTTTGAAGAGGCTGCTGATAGGAAAGTGCTAAACGTCCTCTCTAACTTGATGGAAGACGATTACCAGTCAGCAGAGGGTTCGTTTGATAAGATTCTTTCGATGTATGAGACCAAGCTCACCTACGATAGAATTAAGAACAGACTTGAGGAAAAGACTCAGAGATTTGGAGAGTCTACAAAAATTACTTCCTCTAAAGAGTTCCAACGTGTTAACGAGATTAAGGATCAATTAGTGACGTTCCTTAAGGAGAACGAAGACATGTTAGAGTCGGCTGGTATGAAGACGGGTATGAAACTTGTTAACCTTGTCTCGACTAGCTTTGATCTTCCTAAGAGAACTGCTGATCAGATTCAAGAGGCAAAGGAAATTGAAGTTAAGTTTGTCGGCAAGACTAACCTTTACGAGCATCTGTGCAGAAAAGAGCTTATCCAGAAAGAACTTCTTGAAGCCAAGCAGAACTTTGACAACATCTGGATCGACAACGATAGTGTTCAGGATTTAGCTTCCATGATCTTTGAGAATGATACTGACTCTATTCGTCAGCAAGTTGCTCAAACGATATCTGACGCTCCTTATCTTGCCCTGGCAACAAAGAAGCAGATCACAAGCCTGATGCAAAACTCACTTTCTATGAATGAGGTTAAGGTTACTCAAAAAGATCTTAACAAATTCGCGGGCAAGATCTTTGAAATGAAAAAGCCTGTCAAGCAATATGTTCTTGATGTCCTGAATGAGAAATATGGTATCGACGTTCGTAAGCTCGATGAGGTTCCGACCTTTAGAACTCTCGCTATGACTGAGGGAGAGATTATTGCTCAGATTGCAAAGCACGCTCCTACAGGCTCGATCATTGAGAAAACTTTAATGGAGTTTGTTAACACACTTCAAACGAAGAATGGCGCTGAGTCGATTGATCTTGCTGTCTTCCTTGAAGATCTTTTCCAAGAAGCTGGCCATGGTGAAACCCTGAATGAAGCTAGCCTCATGGATTACATGGATTTTACAAAGGTTGCTGATGATCTTGGTAAGATTGGTCAAGTGTTGAAGATGCTTGTTCCTGCTGTCCAGACTGCTGCTGACCAAGTCCAAGACCATGGTCAGGACATGGAAGGTATGGAGGGGGGCGAAGAAGGCCCTGAAGACCCGTTAGGTAGTCCTGATGACATGGATAGTGATGCCGAAGCTGGCATGGGTGAACCTAACATGGATGCTGAGAATGCTGCCGAAGAAGTAAAGGGTGAGGTTGCTGACGAAGAGGCTGAGGCTGAGGGTGGTGATGAGATGCCTGAGGAGATGCCTGAGGAACAACCCGAAGAAGAGATGGGTGATGAAGAGCCCATGGAAGATGAAGGCGAAGAAGAGCCTGAAGAAATGGAGCAAGACGAGCTTACCGGCCTTCTCTCTAAACTCGAAGATCTCCTAGCCGATATAAAGCCTGATGAAGAAGAAGGTGAGGAAGCGGAGGAAGAGGAAGAAGAAGAAGAAGAAGAAGAGGAAGAAGACGACGAAGACCCTGAGCAATACAAGACATAAGGAGGCGTAAATGGGTTACAATAAAATACCGCTTGCCCTTGGATTTAACGATTCAACGGGCAATGCTTCCGGTCTGGTAGAGTTTCAACTCAACCTCAGTGATGTTGGTGATTTCTGTAGAACAGATAATGCTCCTACCGTAGGTGATGTCCTAACCTATGACTCTGGTAATAATTGTTGGAAAGCATCTGCCGCTCCTGCTGTAGCTGCTGGTGCTCTTAGTGCTCTTACTGATATTTGCGCTGATGTAACTGGAGTCACACAGTATCAAGCATTAGTATGGAATGGGACTGAGTGGTGCCCATCCACAATCCCAACAGGTGGTGGCGGTGGAGGTATTACTAGTATTAGTGATGCTGGTGATGTAACTATCACAGAGCCTGTTGCTGATGGAGAGCTTTTAGCTTACGATAATGCCACAAGTGACTGGATAAATCAAACAACTACAGAGCTTGGCGTCATGCAGCTTGATCCTTATTTTGACGTTAATGATGAGGGGGCTGTTGCACAGTGGGATGGCACTAAATTAGAAGTTTCATTCCCTGATCAACTATACATGTTGGTTCAAGCTGGTGAGAATATAGTTAAGGGCGACGTTGTATATGTGACAGGAGATGCGGGTAATGGTAGGTTCATAGTTGCAAAAGCTGATGCTAGTGATCCAAATAAAATGCCCGCAGTAGGGCTAGCCCCGGCAGCTATAGGTAGTGGAAATAATGGTAAAATTGTATCTTTTGGAAGAGCCATAGGTCTTGACACCGCTGGTATGACTGTTGGAAAGCCGGTCTATGTTGATACCACTGCTGGAGGCATAACTAAGGATAAGCCAACGGGACCTACACACTTGATTCAAAATATTGGAATCGTGTCCGAGGTTGATGCTACTAATGGTGTCATCAAAGTTACAGGTGTTGGTAGATCAAATGATATCCCTGTCAATGTGGATGTTGTAGGTAGTGCTACCATTGGCACTAATGAGTTTACGCAGACAAGTGCCAAGCTTGCAAACGTTGATGCTAACCATGTCCTGATATCAACGGCTGCGAGTGCTACGTCTAGTGTTGCTTCCTCTACACTGTTTAGCAACTACTACACAAAGTCTGAAGTCTACACACAAGCTGAGGCAAACTCAGCGTTTTTAGAAGATTCTGCGGGAGCGGTTGCTGATTCAAACCTAGCGTCTACATTCTTGAAGGACCAAACCGCAACGATTGAGCCTACCAACTTAAACGTAAGCCCAGGGGCTAATAAGATAGTAGCTGTTGACAACGCTGGGACCGCCTTTGAAGCTGGTGTTATAAGTGATCTAGATGATGTAACCTTTTCGCCTGATCCTACTCAAGGACAATCTTTAGTATATGACGGCGATGGCGCGGGCGGCTGGACTGCATCTACAATTCCAACAGGTGGTGCTGGCTTTGTTGATGGGTCATCAGTGTCAGCTACTTTCTCTGCAATTCAAGTAGATGATCTCATAGTAAATCGTTTAGGTGAAGGCCGTCCAACTAATTTCATATGGGCTTCTGACTTCTACCTTGTAGGCTCAACAGCTAACGGATGGGGTCAAGGAGGGCAAGGTACTGGGGCCGGTCTTGATGGAACTGCTGCTTATAATGGTCCAACGGATAGGGCTATAGGTGTGATTCGCTTAAAATCTGGGGTGGGAACGAATGGTAGGTATAACCTAACTACATTCAATCAAACTATGGACCCCAGCACTGTGGGTTTGTCGCTATCTACTCGTGTTCTTGTTAGTGGTTTATGGGATAACGGTGTCAACGACGGTGATGTTATGTTTGGCATATCTGACAATGGCAACACTCAGAGTATGCCTAGTGATGGTATCTACTTTAGATATGGGAACTCTAATTCTAATTGGGTTGCTGGTGTTGCAAATGGTGGGTCTGTAACTGAAACTGATACTACCATAGCGCCAACCCCTGGAACATTTCAAGTTCTTCAAATAATGTGTGATGAAAACTGGACGACAGCCCAATTCTTTATTGATGGTGTAAAAAGAGCAACCCTAACGTTAGGTGTCGATAATTTTCCAACAGGGACAAACAGGATGGGGTTCAGATATGCAGTTATTAATGACACTACTAATGTAACTACTGGTAATCAACTTATAATAGATTGGCACTATTTCAAGATAACTTGTTCTCAAAGCAGGGGAGAAAATTATATTAGGGCTGAAATGGACCCGATTGAGTAGTTAACCTAAAAGCATATCACCACGTTTGAGAGAGTTGAATAGGCGAGTGTAAAATAACTCACGTAATGAGTCTAACTCTCTCATAACGCTGTTTAGATTACGCAAAGTAGCTTCTGTAATCTTATCCTGATCCTTAATAGACTTCAAGGTGTCTATGCAAGAGTCGATCATGTTTTGCTGATCTTTCGTAATCTTGTTGATCGTGTCAACTTGTGCTTCTTTTGTTATTATATTAGAATCGGACATTGTGAACCTCAAACTTTAATGTTTCGTAATGGTGTATTCGTTGCTTAGAGTGATTCTCAAGGTATGGCATTCTGTCGTAGAAGTCGTAGAAATACATCTCATCCTTCCCTTCGGCTTTTCGAATACCACGCCCTAAACCTTGTAATGTTGGAACTTCACCAGATAACCCTCTAGCATTTACCATGTGACTGATCTCGTCAATACTGATACCAGTCTGCATAACATTAGTGCCCACAATTGTAGCAGGCTTATCATCCTTTA
>Ga0222718_10005054_pt1 | contig 10781 bp, 9 predicted proteins | sample C33_27DmetaG_FD_165045 | JGI IMG/M metagenome (GOLD analysis project Ga0222718, IMG submission 165045) | Estuarine water microbial communities from San Francisco Bay, California, United States - C33_27D | ecosystem: Environmental > Aquatic > Marine > Unclassified | place: USA: California... | reverse complement strand
ACAACTTCATCGAGCCGGCAGAATACAACGGGGGGCAGCCGACATCGTTCCCCACGGTGCGGTACTCCGGCTTCGGAGGACCACGGGAGCGAGGCGTCTTTGGCGTCATCGTGCCAGCGGACTTCGAGGGCGACGTCTGGTGGACGATCACCACCGACGGCTACACGACCAGGGTACCGGGCCGTCTCGAGTCACCAGGACCGATCATCAAGGCAGCCTACGAGCTCAGTACGGGCCCCATGGCCGCTGGGACGTTGCGCCCCACCATCCATTGGTCGCAAAGCGATGAGGGCGACTGGGGCGTCGAGGGCACGTGGAAACCCGAGGTCCTCACCGCGACCGTCGGTGAGCCGCTCGACCTCAGCTTCTGGGCCCGGGATCGCGGTGAGCGCGACTTGGGCACAATCAACGTCTCCCTGTGGAAGTACCAGGGACCTATCGGCGGCGAGATCTCGTTCGAGTCGATGGTCGAAGCGCTCCCGGACGCACGGCCACCGCGCCGCGGCGGCCGTACGCCTGGCCCCGGACCGTTACTGACCCGGCAGACTGTGAACCTACCCCTCGAGGGACCGCACGCCCATCACGGCCGGTTCACAGCCACGTTCGATACGCCCGGCGAGTACGTGATCCGAGTCAAAGTGGACAGCTTCGGGCTCATCGACAGCGCACCTGGGCACCAGTGCTGCTGGACCAATGGATACGTGCGAGTAAGCGTCAGCGACCAATAGAGCATATCTTGCAGAGTGGCATGGCCGAGCCGGGCGATGCCGTGAGTGCATCAGGAGAGGAGTAGACCATGCAGATGTCCATCCATCGCTTCACGTCACAGATCGCCATGGCGGGCGTCCTTGCCCTGCTCGTGATTCTGGGAACGACTGAGCAGCTCACTGCCCAGACCGGTCCGAGTCCCGACCCGGACAACGACGTGACCTTCACCAAGGATGTCGCGCCGATCCTTCAGGCGAACTGTCAGGTATGTCACCAGCCTGGTGCGATCGGACCCATGTCTCTGATGGAGTACCAGGACGTGCGCCGGTATGCGCGTCGAATCACGCGCATGGTCGAAGCCCGTGACATGCCACCGTACCAGTATGACGCAGATGTAGGTATTCAGGACCTGAAAGAAGACTGGCGCATGAGCGATGATGACATCGCGACCATCAGTGCCTGGGTAGCCGCAGGATCACCCGAGGGCAATCCGGCCGACATGCCCGAGCCCGTCGAATGGCCTGATCCAGCCGAATTCAAGCTGGCTGACCGCTTCGGCGCACCCGATGTCATCGTGTCCTCCGAAGCGTACAACGTCCCAGAGGTGGGCCAGGATCGTTGGTGGAGGCCCATCGTGCCAACAGGCGTCACCTCTGAACGCTGTATCAAGGCGATCGAAACGAAGCCGTCCGTTGCAGGCCGTGCCGTAGCGCACCACGCGAACTCCTCTTTCCGCGTAGATGGTGAGTCAGCCGGTCGCCTCTCCGAGTACGCGCTCGGCAAGGTCGGTGAGATCGTACCTGAAGGCGCCTGCCGGAGGATCCCGGCGAACGCTGACGTAGCGTTCGACATCCACTACTGGCCTAACGGCGTAGAGGTCGAGGGTGATCAGGTCGAAGTCGCGATCTGGCTCCACGACGAAGACTATGAGGGTACGCACGATCAGAGCCTGAGCCTGTACTATCTGAACGGTGGGCGGGGCTTCGATATCGCGCCTCACGGAACGCTGATGACGCAGGGCTTCCACTCATTCGATACTCCAGTGCGCATCGACAGCTGGCAGCCACATGGGCACACGCGCCTCGTTGCCATGTCGATCCAGATCCTCCGGAAGAACGGTCGACGCGAGACCGTCAGCATGGTGTCCAACTGGAGCGCGCTCTGGCATCACAGCCACATCTACGATGACGATATGGCACCGCTGCTCGAGGTCGGTGACCAGCTCATCCTCACCGGCTGGTACGACAACACCGAGGAGAACCGCTACAACCCGGATCCCGATCAGTGGGTAGGCATTGGGGACCGGACGGCGGATGAGATGTCACATGCCTGGATTGCCGTCACGCATCTCGACGAAGAGGGCTTTCAAAAGATCAAGGCGGAGCGCTCACGCCCCGTGAGTCAGCAGCCCGACCGCGATCGGTAAATTGAAGCGCTCGCTCCACTGAGCCGTTCCGTGGACTAGTGGCAGACTGAAGAACCCCGCCTGAGGCAGAGACCTCAGGCGGGGTTCTTTGTTGGGTGCTCCGGGCTGAATGCCTTCGGTGGCCAGAGAACATGCGGGCAACGATCCGGACGTGCCGCTGGCCAACGTCACCGGGATCGCTCGAGAGCTTCAGAATACGGGATGACCTATTCCGACCCGCCCCCCTGCCCTTACGATGCGGGTATGATCCGCTTCAAAATTCTCGCGCTCAGCCTCGTGCTGACCTCTTTCTCGCTCGCCTGTCAGCCAGCCAGTCAGACACTCACGGTCGCTCACGCCGCCGACAGCCTGTCCATCGGCACGTTCATGTCCCACATGGAGGCGCTGTCGAGTGACGCCATGGAGGGCCGGCGACCGGGTACCGCCGGGTACGACTCGGCCGCTGCCTATGTGGTGCGTGAGGCCGAGGCACTCGGTCTCGAGCCGGGGGGAATGCCGGGCACATTCCTTCAATCGATCACCTTCCGACGGGCGTCACTGGACGACTCCGAGCCTGCCTTCTCTGTGGACGGTGATCGTCTCTCCTTCGGTTCGGACTTCTCCGTCTCGCCCCGCACGACCCGGGCTCAGGTGGACCTCACGGCCCCGATGGTATTCCTGGGATTCGGTATCAGTGCACCGGACCTCGATTACGACGACTTCGAGGACGTCGACATCGCGGGGAAGATTGCCGTGGTCGTGGCAGGTGCGCCTGATGGGTTCGGTTCGCTCGAGCGGACTGTACTCTCGAGTAGCGCCTCTCGGGATGCCGAGCTGAGACAGAGAGGTGCAGCCGGGGTCATCGTGGTCCAGACCGGTGAACTCGACGGCACCGGGAGGCCTCGCACACGCTACGTGTATCCTGACGACCGGGCTCCACCCGCCGACGTAGCCGAAGAGCTCGAGGCTTCACTGATCGTCCCACAACGGGTCGCGGCCGAATGGACCGCGCGGGCAGGACGAAACTTCGACGAACTGGTCTCCAGCATCCGTTCGGGCGAGCCCTCATCGTTCGACCTCTCAGCGGAAGGCCACGTCCTCGCCGGCTTCGAGTTCGAGACGTTTGAAAGCGCAAATGTGGCAGCGCTGCTACCCGGGTCCGACCCCGCACTTCGAGACGAAATTCTCGTGCTCACGGCACACCTCGACCACCTTGGCGTCGGTGCTGTCATTGCGGGAGACTCGGTCTACAACGGTACGCTGGATAACGCGTCAGGATCGTCGGCACTGCTTACACTGGCCTCTGTGCTCACGCGCATGGACGCCCCCCGACGCTCCATTCTCTTTCTCTGGGTGACGGCAGAGGAGTCGGGTCTGCTCGGCGCCGAATACTTCGCACGCTTCCCCACGGTCGCACCGCGTCGAATCGTTGCAAATCAGAACATCGATGGCGTCATGGGCATGATCACCGCAGCGACGGACGTGCTCGCGTTCGGGTACGAGCACTCCAACCTGTCCGAGGCAGTCGACTACGCCGTCGGCCTCACGGGTACCCCGGTGAGTCCGGATCCCACCCCGGAAGAGAACCTCTTCATCAGGAGCGATCAGTACGCGTTCGTCCGCAATGGTATCCCTGCCATCTGGGTGCAGGGCGGTCGAACCGGGCTCGACCCAGCTCGGGACCCACAAGCTGAGCTCGATGCGTGGATCGTCGAGCGCTACCACAAGCCCTCTGATGACCTCGTCCAGCCCCTCGACCTGGAAGGGGTTCGCCGGGAGCTTCGCGCCAATCTCCTGGTGACATATCACATTACGAGCGAGATGGGACCAATCGAATGGGACCCCGACAGCTTTCTCTACCGTCGATGGGTCGGGGGTTGAACCTCATGAGCACACCAGACCAGACATTCGTGGATGAAGTCCTGGCGCACGGACGCAAACAGCTGGAGAAAGGCTGGACGCCTCTTTCCACCGCAGGCAATCTCCGTGCGCGCTACGGCCTGACGGAGGCCTGCGGGAAACGGATTGTCGGTGCGTTGATGGCGAACCGGGTCGGTCGATCGGTCGAACGAATGTCGGGCGAACTGGCCACGGCGCTCAAACTCTCGATGGAAGAGGCGACCGCCTGGGTCATGGAGGGTCGGCAAGGCCTCGTCGACCCTGATGACGGGTCCACGATGGTTCTCGAGTTCGATCCCGATCGTGCCCCGTCCTACATACCGTCGACCGAAGAGATTCCAGTCAAGCCGACAACGCCCGGATCAGCGTCCTCGGGTCCCGGCACTCGACTCAAGGGCCCCATCCACCTCGAGTTCAACCTGCTCCGAAGCGACAGCGAGTAGGAACGAAAGAGTCGCGGATACGTCAGCGGCCGGAGCGGAGCGTTCCCGTCCGAGAGTTGAGTACGACCCGACGCCGTGAGGCCTAGCGACCGCTCCGGTTCAGGAACAGCCGGTTGAGAGCTTCGGAGTTCGCGAAGGCGATTTCAGGGAAGCCGTCAGCGTTCACGTCCGCAGCAGCCAGACCGTAGGTGGCCTCCACTTCCTCACCAATCAGCTGTTCGCTCCAGCGGGTTCCACCGTCCTCGTTGAGGTACAACGCGTTTCGTCCTCTGACGTTTCCGACCACGATGTCCTCATCTCCGTCCTGATCGACATCGGTCACGATGGCTGCATACGTCCCTTCATCACGACCGAATGGAATGCCTACGTCGAAGTGTCCACCCCCGCTCCCCAGGTAGACGGCGTTCGGTTCACCGATGTTCGCGGCCACGATATCGAGGATGCCATCCTGGTTCAGGTCGGCAAGGACGACAGACCGGGTCTCGTCGGAACCGGTGCCGAACTCGCGCACTTCGCCAAAGTTGAGCGCACCGTCGTTCAGGAGAATCTGGTTGGCCTGCCCGTCCCGATTCGCCAGAACCAGATCTGAGTCGCCGTCTGCGTCAATGTCACCGATCGCGACCGCAATCGTGGATCCGTCGGGGTCGCCGAAGGAACGTTTGGGCCCAAACCGCCCTTCCCCGTCGTTCAGGTAGAACCCGTTCGGGGTGCCACGATTGGTCACCAGCACATCGAGATCGCCATCACCATCAAGGTCATAAAGCTGGGCGGAACGCGTCGGCTCGATCTCCGAGCCCACCGACCACACTCGTTCGAAGTGGCCCGCTCCGTCGTTGAGGTAGACCCAGTTCTCAGCTCGGTCATTGCCCACCACGACATCGACATCACCGTCACCGTCGAGATCCCCGGCCGGCACCGCATACGTCGTGGCTTTCTCTGGACCGAGAGGATAACCGACGGTGAACTGGCCCGTGCCGTTGTTCAGGTAGACCTCGTTTACCTGCGCCCAGTGCCGTCCGTTTGCCAGTACCGCATCAAGATCGCCGTCCGAGTCTACATCGGTGAAGACGATCGAGGCGGTCAGATCCGCAGGGGTGCCGAAGACCAGCCGGTTCGTGGACTGGAACAGCACCTGGCCAGACACCGGCCATGGGAGCAGCACGGCGACGAGCAGAAGAAAGCAGTGCCGTCTCATCGAACAATGAACGGTTCGAGGTGGATCGGGGTGATCACGGTCGTACCGGGCGACAGAGTCCCGACCGTCTCGATGAACGGGATGAGATTTCGTTCGATGTTCGGCTGCTGGGAGAACCCGTAAGGCAGGCGGAAGTTGTCCCAGTGGGTCGGAATCACGAACGGCGGGAATCCGGTGGACTCGAGAAGGCGTCGGTCAAAGTCGTAGAGGCCGAGCCGTGAGCCGTTGATACCGGCAAGCAGGATGTCAGGCTCCAGTCCCTCGAACTCACGCTCGATGAAGTTCATCGACCCCATGGTCAGCACATCGTGGCGATCGAAGCGAGCGAGGAAACTGAGCGAGCCACCTTCGATGAACTGCTCGATGCGCAGCGGCGCCTCCAGTTGCGCATTGCGATCATACCGCCGGGAGTCGTGGTAGTGCTTTTCACCCAGCGCGGAATGGATACCCGGGACGACCCGGACACTGAAGCCCTCGAACTGATAGTCCTCTCCACCAGCCACCGCATAGAGCTGTTGATCTGGGATCCCATACGCGCGCAGGATCATCATCGTCGTCTCGGTGCCGATGACCTTGGCGCCTGTCTTCCGTGCGATGTACGGCACGTCACCGAGATGATCAAAATGTCCATGGTGCACGAGGATGAAGTCCGCTTCGTCGATGACCGAGTCGATGAGCGTGGTATCCGACCACGCGGCGTCCGTACGCGCAAAATCAGGACGATCGTCGTCCGGGTGCCCACCCCCACCGTACTTGAGCCTGGAGGGCCACGGGTCGATCAGCACCACGACGTTGCCGTCGGAGATCCTCCACCCCGCAGCACCGAGATAGGTGAAGTGGAGCGGCTCATCGACCCGGACGGACGAGGACCCAGCAGCCTCTTGGGCGTGCCCTGACGCAACGAGAGCGCCTGAGACAAACACGGCGGCGAGGATGCTGTACAGGAGATGGCGAACCATGGGCGTCTTTCAGATTCCAAGGGGGGTACGGAGGAGGGCGAAGCTATCCGACCCGCTGAGGAATGTCATCCGGCAACCCGCTAGATTCGTCCTCATTGCCTCGATGCCCCAGCCCCGAAGACCCCGTGAATCATCCTGAGCTCCTCCGTCCCGAAACCCTCGCCAGGTTCAACGCCGAGAAGATGGGCAAGAGCACGATCTTCATGTCCGACAGCATGCTGGTCGGCCTGAACGCCTTCGAGGCCGGGCAGGAACACGCGCTTCACGGTCACGCTGACCAGGACAAGGTGTATCACGTGCTGGAGGGGAGCGGCCTCTTCCTGCTGGAAGGTCGTGACATCGAGATGGATGCCGGGGCCATGCTGGTCGCACCGGCGGGCGTACCACACGGAGTCCGGAACACCAGCAGCGAGCGGCTGGTCGTGCTCGTCTTCATGGCACCCCCACCCAGGTAGCCGCACTCCTCGCGCGCGGGGCAGGCAGCGCCCGGAAGGCTACTCCTTGAGTTCCTCGATCAGGCGACAGACGCTCCCCGGTGCCAACCCGAGCGCCTCATCGGCCCTGTCAAAGAAGTCGTCCTGTCCGGCGTCCAGTTCGAGTAGCTTCGCCAGATACCGGCTCGCGGCCTCACGGCCGTAGAGTGCAGCCTGTCGTCGCAACTTCCTGTCGAGTCGCGCCGAGACGCCACCGTCATCCAGCAGCGCACCGTCGAGACCGTACGCTCCCTCGTTGCCCGCAGCCTTCGCACCCGATTCCGGTTCCTCAGGGAGTGGCGCACCGTACTGAGACTCGACGCTCGACTGCATTCGATACGACTCCTGTCTGAAGCCTGCACCCTCGGTATGAAGGCCCAACGTGAGACATCGACCCGCATAATGCTACCATCGCCCTGAAACGGGATTGCTACCGTAGATGCGGGGCCGGGTTCGACAGGAGCCGCGATCGCCCTCACTCGATTCCCAAGACCGCCTTCGGCATGTGCATGCTCACAAGCATGTGAGGCACATCGACCACCTCGGAGATCTTCAGGTCACCCGCGATCGAGCACAGAATGTATGCCTCCGCGTCCGTCAGGCCGTGCTCCGCGGTGAGATAGTCGATCATGTAGGTGGTCGCCTTCGCGGCAGCTTCGTCGAGCGTCGTCGCGAATGCGGTGACCGCATAGAAGTCGTCTGACTCGTATTGGGGCTCCTCGATCGGGCGTGCTCCGTCCACGACCTCGATCCGGTAACGGATCCTCATCCCCGCCTCGATCGCGGTCCCGGAGACTTCACCGTCGCCCTGGGCCGCATGGGTATCTCCAATCGAGAAATTGGCCCCTTCCACGAAGACCGGAAAATAGATCGTCGTGCCCTCGACCATATGCCGGTTGTCCATGTTTCCGCCGTTGGCCCTGGGCGGGATCGTGACCAGCATCGAATCCGTAGCCGGAGCGACGCCCATCACGCCAGGGAACGGGGCGAGCGGCACGGAAATACGATCATTGAACTTGATATGCGACGCATCCGGGTCGATCTCGAACCCCTTGTAGACCGGCTCCGTGAAGCGATCGGCGAGGAATCCGAACCCCGGGACGATCGCGGCCCAGCCCCACTCCTCGACCTCGATGTCGAGCAGGGTGACGGCGAGTACGTCACCCGGCGACGCCCCCTCCACAGCGACGGGACCCGTGAGCGGGTGAACGGGATCGAACGAAAGTGTCGTCACGTCAGCCGCTGTCGAGCCGATCTCGAACTGACCGTCGGACGCCTCCATGGTATGCACCTCGACGATCGCGCCGGACGACACGGTGGTGACCGGTGGAATCGTCGAACTCCAACGAGCGTGCGTCTGCTCGGCAGTGAGCACGACGTCTGGCTCGGGAAGCGGCTCACCGGTCTCAACCGCAGCGGTGGCTGCATCATCGACGGTGGGGGTGCAGCCATGTACTACAGCCGCGAACGCGAGCATGAGCGGATACGTACCGGTACGGCGCATGAGGACCTCCGTCAGGTGTAACGGTCGGACCCGTCAGCAAGCGGCCCGACGCAAGGCGTCAAAGTGGGAGACATGAGCCCCGGGCGCACCCTGACCAAGGATGGGACAAGCCTCGTGGGAAGACTGAGCGGAGCGACCAGCTCCGGATGCTGGTCTCAGGCACCCGACGCCCGGTGGTCTGGCCCTGTGCCCTACCGCAGATTGTTATGCGTGTCCCCCATTCTCAGTCCCTGTCCGTGAGCATCGTCATGCCAACTCGCGATCGCACCCTTCTCAACTTCGGGATTCTCGCCCTTCTCGTTTCTCTGGGGTCGCCCTCTTCAGCCGAGAGCCAGGAGATGCCGGATACCTGGCAGGAACAGCAGAATTTCCGATCTGGCCCGACGCCATTCGAGCCACTCATGGACTTCTGGTATGAACTCGACGCAATGAGTGAGTTCGTCAGCATGCAGCCGCTGACCCAGACCCTCATGGGCCGTGAGATGAACCTTATCGTGATCGCGCGAGACCCGATCGTGAATGCGCAGGACGCGATCCGCTCCGGCAAGACGATCGTCTTCGTCGCACCGTCCGTGCATGGCGGTGAGGTCTCGCCGAAGGAGGCGTTCCAGCTGGTGGCGAAGGAGCTGCTTGCGGGTGACCTCCAGCACGTACTCGATGATGTCATCGTCATCGGTACGCCGCTCACGAACCCGGACGGCGGTGAGGTTCGCCGACGTACGAACGAGGCCGGTTATGACATGAACCGGGACTACGTCAAGCTCGAGTCGCAAGAGATCCACGCGTACGTCACGCAGGTCATGACGGAATGGACACCCGACATCCACGTCGATGGCCACCACGGAGGATCGGACCCATACGTCATCACCTACCAGGGCACGCTGAACCCAGCGGCAGACGGTGCACTGCGAGCGTGGCCATACGACAACATCTTCCCTCGCCTTCGTGAGGCGGTGGAAGCGGAGGACTACCGTGCCTTCGACTACTCGGGTGTCCGTACCGAGAACGGCCAGCGTGGCTGGGGATCGACCTCGGTGGAGCCACGTAAACACCATGTGTATACGGGGCTCACCAACACCATCGGCATTCTCCTCGAGACCCCGCGAAACTCGAGGCGCGTCATGGGAGACGGAACGGTCGTCGAGATCCCCGAAGACGAGCGCTACTACCACCAGATCCGTGGGGGCGTCCTCGCGCTAAGCACGATCCTGGAAGTGGCGGCCGAGCGCCGTGAGGAAATCCGTGCGCTCACCACGGCCTCGCGAATGACGGCCATCCGTGAGGGGCATGCAGGCACCGGTGACGTCATCCTGGACTACGAGCTCGGTAACCGCGGCAACGAGCCCGTCTGGATGCCGGACGAGGATGCCGAGGTGGGCTATTCGCTCCAGGATGTGCCGGTCTGGCTGAGGTGGACGCCGACACGCACGACCAGCCGCCCCGTCGGCTACCTCATGCCCCCGGCCATGGCGGGCGTCGTACCGATCCTCATGGATCACGACATCGCTGTATACCGCTTCACGGAGTCCGGCTCGGTCGATGCTGAAGTCTACTATGCGACGGAGGTCCGGACCGAGTCGTACTTCCAGGGTCACTACCTGAAGGCGGCGGACGTCGAGAAGGAGTCGGAGACGATTGATGTGCAGGCGGGCTGGTTCTGGATTCCGACGGCACAGTCGATGGGGAAGCTGATTACCTATCTCATGGAGCCGGAGACGGACGACAACCTCATTACGTGGGGTTGGACCGACCACATCCTCGAGGAGACGCCGGAGTCCGAGGCCGCCGTCCTGGAGTCGATGCTCGGAGGCAGGTCCATCTCGGAGGTGGACGCCGAGCAGCAGGAGCGGATGCGGGCGCGTGCCGCCGAGATCATGTCGGAGCGGCAACGCGTACCGATGATGCGCGTGTTATCCCACCAGAACATGTCGGTGCTGCGGCTTCAGCCGTTCAACCAGTTCCAGAGGAATCGGTTCTTCCGCTAGTACCCACTGTGCCCGGGGGGCGGGGCTACGGCTCCTCGGGCAACTCACGGAAGAACGCACGCACATCATCTACCAGCAGCTCCGGCTCCTCCAGGGCGGCGAAGTGCCCTCCCCTCGGCATCACCGTCCAGCGGACGATGTTGTACCGGGACTCCGCCCATGCGCGCGGGGTGAAGTAGATCTCCCTGGGGAAAATCGCACCGGCGGTAG
>Ga0222718_10005052_pt1 | contig 10784 bp, 6 predicted proteins | sample C33_27DmetaG_FD_165045 | JGI IMG/M metagenome (GOLD analysis project Ga0222718, IMG submission 165045) | Estuarine water microbial communities from San Francisco Bay, California, United States - C33_27D | ecosystem: Environmental > Aquatic > Marine > Unclassified | place: USA: California... | reverse complement strand
TACAATACCGAACGAATCCACCAGACGTTAAACTACCAGACGCCTGAGGAATTCGAGAAAGACTACGCAGCCAGGCTGGCTGCGTGAATGAAAGATTTGTTCTCCGTTATTGTTGGTCTACCGCAAATCCAAACTAATACCACCGAAAGAAAGGCGAGAGTTATTACCACTAAAGGAGCTAATTCGTACAAACTTTTGAATGCAGACAGAAGTGCGCGGAAAGAATCAGCCAGAGATGCTCTTAAATCGTTTTGTGGATGTTGATTCAAACGATACTCCAGAAAAAAGTTAATATTTCTATGAACGGTCAGCTATGATGCTCGGATCTGTAATTTCGAATAAAAATCACTAGAGCAATAGTGCACATGTGGTTAAGCGAACTCAAGGTCAGTTTTGGGGAATCACAGTCGCAAGTGATGCCATTTCATCATTCCACAATCAGTTCGCCGTTCATCACCATCCAGTGACCGGGGAACGTACACAAGTACGGAAACCGGCCCGGTTTGTCGGGAGCGGTGAAGAAGATCGAATATTCTTCGCTCGGCATGACGATGTCGGTCGCCGCAAGAATGTCATCGCTGACCGGGATGTATTGCCGGGCTGCCGATTCGGGGTCGGCAATCTGTTTGTTGGCGATGTCGCCGACGGTTGCCAGTTGTCCCGGTTTGATCAACACCCAGTTGTGCGGTACGACATCAGGATTCACCAACGTGAATTTGATTGGCTCACCTGCTTGGACGGTGATGCTTTTTTGTTGGTAACTGAGATTGGTGGCCGTCTTCAAGCGAATCTCGCGTGCTCCTTCAATCGGTTTTTGCCACTTGTTGGGAACACGATTTTTAATCAACGACAGATCAGACAAAATCGGGTGCGGCAGAAGTGTCTTCTCGCGGTAGATGTAGTCTGAGTATTTCGTGAATGCAGAATCCAACTTGTGAACCGTCAAGAACATATCAATCGGTGGCCCCTCATTGACTTTCAGATTGAGATGTAACTGGCTGACTGATTGTAGATCGGGAAGTTCGAGAAACAGAGAACGTCCACCTTCCACCACAGAAGATGTTTGTATCCATATCGGATCATGCCCCGGTGTATTGGGATGACTGGGGGAGAGTTCTGGCGAACCATAGCCGGGAGAGAATCGATAGTTCCACGCTTGGGCAAAATGATTGCGGGGATCGGTGACCAGCGAGACATTGAGTGGCTCGGAAAACTCGATCAGGATACCGTTCTCATGAACGTGAAAACCGACCGGCATTTGCGTTTTTTGTCCCGTATAACGGACTCGCTGAAAGCATCCGTCATCGGGAGTGAACGAGACCCAACCATCCATACCGCTGACATAGAGATGTCCGTCCTGTTTGCGGAATCGTCCACGATGGACTCCCGAAAGGAATTCTCCCGGTAGAGGAACGACGGCTCCTTGCGGTTGTCCCTCTACTTCGTCTTGCAAGACAAGAAACTGGCGTCCCATGCCGAAGGAAAAATGGAGTAGTTGACCGTTGAGTGGTCCCCATTTCTGGCTATCGATATAAGTTTGGCCGCCGGACGAATTGTCGAGCCCGCGTGGTAGATAGACGAGAGGGAGTGCGGGAGGCTGATCATTCTTCAAACCACGATAGCCGAAATGAGGGATTGGATTTTGGTTTGGTTTCACCGCACAAATCATCGACGCGGGTGTCCATTCTCCTTCCGAGCATGGGACCGTCACCGTGCCATCGGGCAAAAGTCCGAGACCATCGGGATTGCGAAAGCCGGTCGCGATCACGTCGGCGGTCTCTCCATCGGGAGAGATGCGAACCAACCCCTGATTGCCGGAAGCGGTATAGAAATAACCGTCTTGGTCACGTTCCAATCCGCAGATGAAATCGTGTCCCGCAGGTGATGTGACAAACGTTTTGCTGAAACATTCGTAAAAGTCGGCTTCACCGTCGTTATTGGTGTCGTGCAGGCGGACCAACTGATCGCGACATTGCACATAGATTGCATCATCATGGACGACGAGGCCCAGTGCATGATTCAACCCCGCCGCAAATCGTGTCCACTGAGTAGAGCCACCTTGATCGACAGGTGAGTCGAGACCGGTCACTTTCCAGACATCTCCCTGAATCGTGCAAACAAGAGCCGAGCCATCGGCAAGAAAGTCGTGACCACCGCAAAAAAGTTGTGCTTTCCACGGGTTATCAGTCGGTAGCTCAATAGTGTCGATGGCAAACGGTGTTCCCGTGCCGGGCGTGATCTGGGTTGTGAGTGATTGTGGCCATTGCCGCTCACCACCTTCAAGGAGATGCCGAAGTGGGTGTTCGTCACGTGGGGCAACACTGCGTACAAACTGCCCCTGTTCAACCCACGGCGAATCGAGATATTCGATTTCACCAATTCGATAAGCGAAAATCACTCGCTGGCCGTGTCGGTAGAAACCATGATACTTGATTGGCTGTTTCGGCGGTTCACTGATGCGTTTGGAAACCAGTTCTCCATCCATCAGTACGCCGTGCATGAAGCCGTGACGGACGGGAGAGAATTTCAGGAATCCATTTTTCCAGACCGCATCGTAAGTGAGCGTCTCGGGATTGAAGCATGTTGACAGTTCGCGATTCTCGCCGATGCGAATACAAACGCCCCGTGGGACGGTGATCCCGGCTCCTCGAAAAATTCCACATTGTAAATTGCCGAGATCGGTTTTGTTCCAAAGTTCGTCGGCCCAATCCTGTTCTTTCTGAGTTCCCCAGTGACCGAATTCTCCGCCGTCGAGTCCCGGATGTGCCGAGAGCATGGAAGGCATCGCCAGGGGGTTACTTTGTGTCAGTCGCCGGAAGTGCTCTGCCTGTTTCGTGAAGAAATCATAGACGCGATGCTCGTTGACCGGATGAGTGTGCGATGGCCATTTTTCAGGTTGCAATGGCTCGCGATTCCAGTCGAACTTGGTCGGGCTGTGACTGTGCGAGTGGGCGAGAGCCGTCTGCCAATTTGGTTGAAACGAATCAATCTCTGTCCCCAATGCGTTCAGAAACCTCAACACATCAAGTTGCTGTTGTCGGGTCATTGCAGCCGTGAGACCATCGGGCATCAACGTGCCGACTTTGATTTCGTCTTCCACGTCTTGTCTGTTGGTGGTGTATGTTTCATTCTTCGCCGGGTCGAGCAGGACGACTTGTATGTCGTTGGATTCGACTCGATAACCGCGATGAATTTTTCCCTCGGACGTCACGACTTGCCAAGATTCAAACTCCGGTTTCACTTCGCGTTTTGGCCAAAAGAGAGACTCGACCAGTTCGGGGAGCTTGCGGTCTTTGCCAATCTTGGAGAGATCGGGGCCGATGATACCGCCGTTTTGTCCGACCTTGTGACAAGAAATGCAGGCAAATTTGGGACTGGTGAAGACGGCCGCTCCGCGTTCGAGGATCCCGGCTCTCAGCGTGTCTTTAGAGGTCTGGGTGACGAACTTGGCCGAGAACTCAGGGATTCCGGGAGTTTTTTTTTAAGACTCGACATTTTTGACTCGTCAGCTTTCAGCATCGGTTTGAGTTTCTCGACACCTTCCAAATTTTCAGTCAGGACTTCCTGGGAATCACGGTTTCCTTGATGATCGAGGATGCCAATCGGTCCGTCGTAACCGCTCTCTTGGACAACACGCAGCATATCGAGTTCGTGTTTTCCGTCACCCAGTTTCAGGATTTTTGGTTGGGCGTTTTCGCTCATGCCATTGATGTTGAGACAATGCAGGTAAGGCTGCATCAGCTTGAACAGTGTGGCCCAATCTTCGATGTGTTCGTGACCGTGATGAAAGTTATATACGATGCCGACATGATCGTATCCCGCATCACGCAGCCCTTGGCAGACCGCGACCATGTTGGCCGGCTCACCCTGCCAGCCGCCATGATTATAGAGGCTGAGAGGGCAATTGATTTGTTTCGTCCGTTCGGCAAGAGGCTTGAGAGCCGCCACTGCTTGTTTGATTTTTTCAGCTTGGGAAGGCCCTTTGGGACCGGGAATCATGGTCCAGATTTGTGGATGGATTTTATGTTTTTCAAACAGCTTGAAGGCTTCCTCGTGGACGCTCCAAAAGGCAAAGAACTCGATGCCATGTTTCTTGTAGGCGAGAATTTCTGCTTCAAACGTCGGGATATGCTCGGCTCGCCAATCGTACGCACATTTCTTCAGCCCGAGTTCTTTCAGCATGACGGCTCGTTCTTCCGGCCCACGTTTGGACGCATCGAAAGGCACGATGCACCAGGCAACGAGCTTCTCTTTCGCAAGCAACCCTTCGTCGGCATGCGCGGGCGAGTGGGAAAACAGAGAAAATAACAGGCAGTGAATGAGCAAAATTCGCATGTGAAAAACTCAGAGAATATGTGATGGGATCTGATTCTGTATCCTAACGAGAATCAGACCGGTGTCACAATCAATTTGCTGCGTCATCGTGTGACTTCTCGCTTTTATTGACAAGCAGTTCAGAAAAAGTTCACAAACACCTCAATGATTGCTCTCACCGTTTATCCTCCAACCATTCTTTGATTGCCCTGGAGAAAGGCACAAAGTTCTTTGGATCTGAATAGAGATCGTTGTGACCGGCGTTTTCCAACGTCACAAATGTTTTGTCGATGTCATCCGATGCGGCCTCGAAGAGTGCGCGACCGCATGAGTAGGGGACCACTCGGTCGATGTCACCATGCACGTGTAGATAGCGACACTCGATCTCTCCCACCTGTGAGGCAGAGTCGAATTGATCGCGCAACAACCACTTTGCTGGCATGATCGGATAATGACTTTGCGCAACGGCTACGAGTGAATTGAAGCTGGATTGAATCACCAGACCTTCGGGCGGCGTTCCCTGCCGTGATTGCTCTGCTGCTAACTGGACCGCGACGCCTCCCCCCAATGATTCTCCGAACAATACGATCCGATCGTGGGGAATCTTCATCTCTTCGTTCGCATGTTTCCAGAGAGCCATCGCATCACTGATGAGCGTCTCTTCAGTGGGCGAAACGGGATTGTCTCCGAACCCACGATAGTCGGCGCTCAAGACATCGCAGCCGAAATTGGCCAGCATCTCGCAGGGTGTCACTCGATAAGATCGATTGCCGGCGTTGCCGGGAAAGTAGAGGACCACACGGGGAGAATCCGACAAGTCTTCAGGGTGAGAGTCTGAGAGAGCCCGCGAATAATGCCAGCCGTGAAGTGTAACGCCGTCGGCTCCTGCAAACTCAAAATGATGGACATCAGCGAGAACTCCCATCGCTCCAGCTTGGGAGAGTTTTTCGTTTTTTGTCGGATGATAAATAAGATCCCGCTGAAAGATAACCAAAATGAGCAGCAGCAAAACATAACAGAGGATGGCTGAGCGGAGAATCCGTTTCCAGATTGGAGTCCGTTTCTTGGAGGGAATCTCTGGTGTTTGTGGTGAAGATTCACTCATGTCAGCAGGTGATCACGACTGGATGTAAACAACGGCAACGACAATGGCCAGTGGCAGAAAAATGAGAATCAGAATGTAGGCGGTGTGAATTGGGAGAGGCGTCTTTTCAGAGGCAAACCAGTCTCCGAATTTCGTAAAGATGTCGGGAAATACGGGAAACAAAAGCGCCAAAGCACAGACCATGATCAATATTGGGATAAGAACTTCCATAGCACTGATTCTACAATACTTTTGAGTGACCCGACTCAAACAATCTGTTCCATCAATGGGTTTGATTGCCATTCTCAAGGTGACAAGGCTTCTTGATTCGGCTGGTACTCTCCCGCATCTGTCAGAGAGGATAATTCCCGATCTCTGCCACATTGGCAGCAGACTCTCTACCAAAAACAGGAAATGAGCGGTGATCCTGGCAGTCTTCATCATAGCCTGTTGTTCGTAAGATCAATGAAATAAGTGGCTTACGATTCTTGAAATGTTTGGTACGCAGTTCGCATAGTCATTTGGTACCGCTCGTTGCGCGGGAAGACCGAGCAACTTGCCAAATGGCAAAACTGACAGGTTGACGCAGAAGCGTCGCATTATCATTCATAGAACCAGCGACTCAGGAGTACATCCGAATGGCTAAGAAGAAGTCCAAATCCGGTCCACAACTGGTCCCTCTTGGCGACCGTGTTGTTTTGCAACGTGCCGAAGCCGAAGCGACCACTGCAGGAGGCATCGTTCTTCCTGACAGTTCACAAGACAAGCCGCAACGCGGAACTGTCATTGCCGTCGGTGATGGCCCTGTGACCAGCAAAGGGGATCGCATCGCATTGACCGTGAAAGCGGGCGACGAAGTGATCTTCTCGTCTTACGCGGGCGAAGAGATGAAGGTCGGCGATAATGATTATCTGCTGCTTCGTGAAAGCGACATCTTAGCTATCTGCTCGTAATCTTACAAATACCATGACGGCGGATTTCGTTCGCCGTCACATTTTCAGACAACAACTATCTTTCAATAGATCGCGAAAGCGAACAGGAGAACGACACCATGGGTGCGAAGATGATTGCCTTCGACCAGGAAGCCCAGGAAGCCATGCGGCGTGGAGTGAGTAAGCTCGCCAAAGCCGTTAAAGTGACCCTCGGCCCCCGCGGTCGCAACGTCATTCTGGAAAAAAGTTTTGGTTCACCGACCGTCACGAAAGACGGTGTGACCGTTGCTCGTGAAGTGGAGCTGCCCGACAAGTTTGAAGACATGGGCGCTCGAATGGTCAAAGAAGTGGCCAGCAAAACCTCAGACATTGCCGGTGACGGAACGACCACCGCCACAATTATGGCCGAAGCCATCTACAACGAAGGTTTGAAAGCCGTTGTTGCCGGTGTCAGCCCCATCGAAATGAAGCAAGGGATGGACCGAGCAGTTTCCGACCTTACGGCCGAACTGCACAACATGGCGATTCCATGTAAAACCAAGAAAGCCATTTCTCAGGTCGGAACCGTGGCTGCTAACGGTGATAGCGAAATTGGTGAAATCCTCGCGGAAGCGATGGATAAAGTTGGTAAAGACGGCGTCATCACCGTTGAAGAAGGCAAAAGCCTCCACACCGACTTCGAAGTGGTCGAAGGGATGCAGTTCGACAAAGGATACTTGTCACCGTATTTTGTGACTGATCCGCAGTCGATGGAATGCGTGATGGAAGATGCGTTTGTGCTGATTCACGAGAAGAAAGTCACCAACGTCAAAGACCTGGTGCCAATCCTTGAGAAAGTTGTGAACGCTGGCAAACCTTTGTTGATCATCGCCGAAGATGTCGAAGGGGAAGCCCTCTCAACTCTCGTGATCAACAAGCTCCGCGGGACTTTCAAAATTTCTGCTGTCAAAGCACCCGGTTACGGCGATCGTCGTAAAGCCATGTTGCAAGACATCGCCACGATGGTTGGTGGAACGGCTATCTTTGAAGACCTCGGTATTCAACTCGAAAACCTGCAACTGTCTGATCTTGGTGTTGCCAAGAAGATTGTCATCGACAAAGACAACACCACCATTATCGAAGGTGGCGGTAAGACAGCCGACCTCAAAGCACGCATCGACCAAATTCGACGTGAACTCGAAAACTCAACCAGCGATTACGACCGCGAGAAGCTCGAAGAGCGAATCGCCAAGTTGTCTGGTGGTGTGGCTCAGGTGAATGTCGGTGCGGCCACTGAATCGGAAATGAAAGAGAAGAAAGCTCGCGTCGAAGACGCACTCTACGCAACGCGTGCCGCCGTCGAAGAAGGAATTCTTCCCGGTGGTGGAGTCGCTTTGTTGCGAGCTTCGAAATCTGTCAGTTCCAAAGGTCTTTCGCACGAACAGAAAGTCGGTTACGAGATCATTCTGCGTGCCTGTAAAGCTCCTTTGACACAGATCTCCAATAACGCCGGCATCGACGGCGCTGTGGTCTGTGAAAAGGTTTCCGAACTTGATGGAAACCAGGGCTACAACGCCGCCAATGGCAAGTACGAAGATATGGTCAAAGCGGGAATTATTGACCCGACCAAAGTGACCCGTTCTGCTCTGCAAAACTCGGCATCGGTTTCCACATTGCTGCTCACTAGCGATGCATTGATCGCCGACAAGCCCGAAAAAGGCAAGAAGCACAGTCACGATGAAGACTTGTACTAAGTCAACTTCGTGACAATTTGAAAATCTCAAGCCTCGTGGAGTTCGTCTCCACGGGGCTTTTTTTGTTGTTCTTCCGCACTCAATTAGATTGGCCTCTTGTGACTTTGTTACCTCGTTTGGCGAGTAAACGGATCTACCCGGTTCCGAGTATATTCCTTGTTTTCCTCTGCGCCGCTGCACCGCTGCGTGAGTCAACTTCTATCATCTGGGGCTATGCTTGGGTTCGGAACAACCAAGACTGCATGTGAAATGAGAGTTGACTCTTCTTTGCACGCGTACGAGCGTCTCAGCCATACAACTTTTAATTTATCCGCGTTCTCCGCGATCTCTGCGGTTCAACTGATTCCACTGTCAACCTTAGTTTCGATGTCGGTTGGGTTAGCGCAGCGTAAACCAACAAATTGATTCAACATCGTCATTCGCTGTCGGGTTACGACTCGCTTTGCTCGGCTAACCCGACCTACGGCTCTCTATCATTCTCTGCGTTCTCCGCGATCTCTGCGGTTTCAAGACATTCCCCTGCCGACTTCTCGGCGTCATCATGATTTGATCAGTGACAATCCGTTTTTATCCGTTTCATCCGCGTTCTATTTCGTAGTCTGTCTGCGTGATTGTGTTGGTCAGCTGAATATGGTTCGCAACTGTCCCGACTGCTTGCGCAGTTCGGGCTATGATCACTCCTAATTGGTCTTGCCAAACTCTTCGTACCAGAGTTAGCGTTCGGAGTTCGCCTGTTGGCGAATTGATCTTTGGCAATTTGAACGTCAACAGAACTCTCGCATGAGACCAGTGTTTTTGTAGGGCCGGTTCCACCGGCCAAGAGTTATTTTTGCAGGTGTTTGTCTCGTAGAGCGTTTACCAATGACGACCGCTGCAACGTGAGAAAGGAGGCGATTTCGCGTGGCGTGGAAAATGCGCACCGACATTGGGGTCATTTTTCACACCAACCGCGATATGACACAAACTGAACGAAGCCAACGAGTTGCTCAAGATTCGGGAAGATTCGGAATCAAGATTTGGGAAGATTTGATTTCAAGATTCGGAAATAGCACCCCCACAAATCATCGAATCTTCAAATCTTGAAAACGGCGTTGAGTGTTCGAGAATAACAAACTTCCAGATCCTGATTTCTCACTCTTCTTTCTTCATCCGCGGAGTTTTGTGCCGATGGTAAACACGATTATTCCCACCACTGTTAACGTCGGCATGTAGATCAATTCAAACCCGAAGTTCAACTGCCAGATAATTAGCAACGGCAGGAATACGAGTGTGATGAACTGTAAAGAGAGACCAAGATAATGCTTCATGGTGTCTGTGTGCGGTCTTGAGAAGTGGGTTAAAAAAGGGACGTGTGAAACAAGATCACACGCCCCTTGAATTTCTGACAAAACGAAAGACTATTCCTCAAAAACGCTTGGTTCATATTCCATGGTACCAAGATCGGTCACTTTGCCACCTTTCACGGTGACTTCAAGTTTCTTTTCCAGGTAACCGGCTTTTTCATGCCAGACACGGAAATCGTGAGTTCCATCCGGGAGTTCTCCAATTTCGAATTCCCCTTTCTCATTGGTGACGGCGGCATAAGGATGATCGACGACCATCCACCAAGCCGTCATCCAGGGATGGATATCGCAGCCCACTTTCATAGGCAGAATTTCTGGACCATCAAATTCGATTATGGTTCCCTGGCCTGCCTGGGTGTTGGGGGCCACCAAAATGTTTTGCGGTGTATTACGAATGGGGTAGGAGTGAAAGTTATGAGCGATTCCATCAGAGGAAATCACTTCGACTTCCTGGTCGGTTCGCACGATCTGAGCGTGAGGAACGAAACGGCAGTTCTTTTGATCGAAGACCAAAGTTTTCTTTGCAGGAGCTTTGAAATCAGCACCTGACGGAGCTTTTTTCATGTAGAGAAAAACATTGGCAATGCCGCCTGTGTCCTGATTGACGACCAAGTCGTTCTTGAACAAATTTTGGGCCGCACAAACTGCTGTATCTTTGACTTCAGTATCGCCTTGTTTCACCTGAAGTTTGGGAGCCGGAGCAGCCCCTTTGATTTTGAAAACGCCTTTGACGCCACCTGCAGTTGCAAGGGAAGCGGTCAAACAAACGGTCATTACAGTCACCAGACTGATTTTTTTCATGATGTCCTCTCTGTTGTTCTCTGGGATGTGAGCTTCTTGATGGCCGGTTGGCCGGAAGGGAGGGGAGGCAATCGTTTTACCTCTCTGATTACTATAGGGGATTGCTGTCATACAGAAAAGCGTTCAATTTGGTGGATTTCCAGTTGTGTCCTCAAAAAAATGGAGAAAACGACGCCGGATTTGTTGTATCAGACCATTAAAAGTCGCAGAATAAGGAGTCTATATCTATGAACAGTATTCCTGGAAAATTCTGGTGTCCCCCCCATGCTGGCCAAACTCTATACATATTCGTTATTTGGAATCGATGCTAAACCGGTTGAGGTTGAGGTCGATATTTCCCCCGGTGCGATGCCGAAAACCATTCTTGTCGGCTTGGCAGAAGCCGCGGTTCGCGAAAGCACCTATCGTATCGAACGGGCGATGGTGAACAGTGGTTATCACCGACCCATCGACCGGATCATCATCAACCTTTCACCTGCCGACCTCCCCAAGGAAGCCGCCTCATTCGATTTACCAATTGCTTTGGGGATGTTGACCGCCAGCAGTCAATTGGAATCTGATCGATTCGACGATTTCG
>Ga0222718_10005050_pt1 | contig 10791 bp, 13 predicted proteins | sample C33_27DmetaG_FD_165045 | JGI IMG/M metagenome (GOLD analysis project Ga0222718, IMG submission 165045) | Estuarine water microbial communities from San Francisco Bay, California, United States - C33_27D | ecosystem: Environmental > Aquatic > Marine > Unclassified | place: USA: California... | reverse complement strand
TATAATAACATCGTTCAAGACTTAGGTAATATAGTTCCGGCTATTGAATATTACGAAAAAGAATTGAATGAAGCCAGATGGGAAGTCAAAATTAAGGGAAGTCTGGAAAAAGCCAGTTCTTCCCTACCTGGTCTAACAGAGTTTCGCTTCAATCAACTACAAGAGATTGAAGCAATTCTCGAACATCTAAATATAGAACTTCGCAAAGAACGTTCTAAAGTATTTAGAAAATATTTAGAAAACTATAATAGAACTTTGAGCAGTAGAGATGCAGATAAGTTTGTAGATGGTGAACAATCAGTTATAGATTTAACTCACTTGGTTAATCAATTCAGTCTTTTAAGAAATAAATACTTGGGTATAATGAAAGGTCTTGATACAAAACAATGGCAAATTGGACACATTACAAGACTGCGAACAGCAGGTATGGAAGACATAGTAATTGATTAAACATGGAAAAACCTAATCCACATACACCTTTAAAGAACACGATTAATTTTTTTCTAGCCGGTAAAAAACGGATAGGTATTCTTACAAATTATAGGTCTGGTAGTACCAGTTTTAACAAAACGGTTCACAATGCCGCAAATGTTGATGGCAGAATATTATATGAAATATTTAATGTGCCTAACACGAATAAGTTTACTCATGGTATGGAAAAACTACATATGCCTCCAAATAAAGCAAAAACAGGTGCAAGACATCCACATAAATGGGTATTTAAACTTATGCCTGATCACATAGATTATGATATGGAAAAAATGGATTTAATCATAGATCGTTGTGATGCCTTTGTGTATCTAATAAGAGAAGACTTTAAAGCTCAGGCAGAAAGTTGGAATTGCTGGATAGAAGCGATGGACCATACTCATCATTATGGTAAACTTAAAGAATATCATATTCGCCCCACACAAGAAAAAACTGATGAAAGAACAGATCAATTAATAAACAATTACGAATTTTTAAAAGAATGTTTTGCTAAACATCCAGGTCTTATTTTTAAATATGAAAATGTATTTCATAATGTTCATAGACCCTATGACAGAACATACACCTATCAGACAGAAGTCACATACAAAAACTATGATGTATTATCTGGCTTTGATATGAATTATTATACACACATACCACAAATAGAAAATGACACAAATAGTTAGAAAAATTAACAATTTCATTATCACAATACAAACAAAATACATATTCTGGAAAGCAGATAGATTGCTTAATAAGACAAAAAAGGCTTGACATATTCTGATTATTTGCTATAATAGTATTATATTAACTTAATGCTGTGGGAGGCAATAAATGGAAAATTTTGTTAAGATAAAAAACGGAACTTATAGAAGTTCACCTTTAAAGGATATGGTCTTTCCTTTAATCAAACCTATTAGTTATGGTAAACGAGGAGCATTTGTAACAGTGGATGCCAGTGCCGTAATGAATCCGGAGTATAAAAAAATTCGTGTTCTAATTAATGGACCACTTGATGTGGAACCTTCAAGCAGAGACGAATATGTTACCAAAATGGGTATTAAAAAACCTGTAAAGAAAAAGGAAACGCCTGAACAAGCAATGGACAGGATCAAAGGTCGTTTTGAAATATTAGATAAAATGACTGATGCCGTTGCCAATGGTAATGTGAGAGGTTTGATAGTGTCAGGCCCTCCAGGTGTTGGTAAAAGTTTTGGTGTGGAAACTATACTTGATGAATATGAAGCAATGGCTAAACTTTCAGGTAAAACCAGAACAGAAATTGTAAAAGGATCAATGACACCTATAGGTTTGTTTCAGACACTTTATACCAATTCAAACGAAGGTGACATTTTAGTATTTGATGACTGTGATAGCATTTTGTTTGATGAAGTTTGTCTAAACATGCTTAAAGCAGTTTTAGACTCAGGTAAGAAAAGAACAATTACCTGGAAAGCAGAATCTAGTGTATTAAGACGTGAAGGGATACCTGACCGATTTGACTTTAAAGGTGGTTGTATCTTTATTACTAATGTTAACTTTGAGAATGTTAGAAGTAAAAAGATCAGAGATCACTTAGAGGCACTTATGTCAAGATGTCACTATATAGATTTAGGAATGGACTCTACTGAAGACAAGTTTTTGAGAATTAACCAAATCGTTAGAGATGGTATGCTCAAAGAATATGGATTCAGCAAAGAGTTCGAAAAAGAAATCATAGACTTTATGATCAAACACAGTGCCAGACTCAGGGAGATCAGTTTGAGAATGGTGCTTAAAATTGCTGACTTGGCTAAAATGGACTTTGATAGTTGGAAGGAAATTGCTGAGTCAACATGTATGAAGAGACTTAACATCTACAGTTAAAGTTCGATACCTCCCACATCGAACTAGCCCCCCAAATTCTTTGGGGGGTTATCTGTAGTTATGTGTTGACAATAAAAGGGTTTTTATGTATAATAAGAACAATAATATATTATGGAGAATTTATGAACAAATTGGATAAAAACTTTCACTTAAACTTTTCACCTTTATATGCTGTATTTGTATGCATGCTGTTTATGTTATGTGCACATGAAACCAGAGCAGATGAAATAGAAGAAGTGTTAGTAGTAGCACAACAGGAAAAAGAAGTCAAAGCAGACCCTGTCAGCAGTAGTAAATTAATCAGTAGCATTATGCCAACCTTTACATGGCCAGCAGGTGGCTATGGTGCTTTCATTGGGTATAATGAACGTGGTGCTCAAACAATTCACACATCAGTTTACAGAAATGGTATCCCAGTAAATGAACCAGGCAGTGCTTGGTATGACTTTGGACATGATTTAGCAAATGGCGAAACAGTTAAAGTTATATCAGGGTCTAACAGTGTTATGTATGGTTCAGGTAGTATTGCTGGTACTATATTAATCAAAGACACAATAGAGCGAGGTGTAACAGCAAGATATGGTTCAGAAGATCATCAATACATTAGTGTTGCTCCTATAGAACAAATACAGTTTACTAACTTTAGTATTAATCAACATAGTGCTAGAAACGACAACGAAGAAGAGGACAGTTATAAAAACCAATCAGCAAAGTTTAATGTTGATTTAGGTGACTTTAGGATTGTGGCTAACTACACAGATTATGAATATGATTATGATAATTGTTTTACTGCTGAATTTACAGCCAGTAATGATTGTGTACAAGATGGCGAAAGATATGTTGTAAGTATCAGAAATGATTATATTACATTAGGCAGAAGCGAAAATAAAACTGTACACTTCACTGAAGGTGTTGAAAGTTATCTGAATGAAAGCAGTAGAGATTTTATCAGAATAAACAACACACAGGATTTATCTTCAAGACTCAGTATAGACTATGGTATTGATGGAGAAAACGAAAAATATGGAGAGCAAGAACAATCCAATTATGGTATATTTTTTCAAACTAATGCCAAATTTATATTTAATTATAACTTTGGTATCAGATTGGGTAATGATGATCAAAATGCTCTAAGATTTGGTATGTCTAAAGGTCAGTTCTTTTTTAATATTGGAAACAGTTACAGAAAACCTAACCTATATGAACAGTTTGGTGATGCTTGGGTTGATCCTAACCCTGATTTAGAACCTGAAAAAGGCGTAGGATATGAACTTGGGTTTGGTGCTATAAGTATTTTTAGATATGACTTTTCAGAAACAATAGAATATGCTGACGGTTTTATGTTGGGAGATGTATATGTGAACCCACAATACTATAACAGTGGAGAGTATGAGACATCAGGATTTAAATTCTCTAATACTTTTGGCCCTGTGAGTTTAATGCTTAGATATACAGACACAGACCAACCCAGAATACCAGAAGCAATGGCTGTTTTAGATGTAAAACAATATTTTTTCAATTTACTGTTTAGATTAAAGTATGCTGGATTGTTTGATAGAGAGCCAGGACCTTTTGATGGCGACAGTTTGGATGATTTAGAAAAACTTAATTTTTATGTTACTAAAACATTTAGTAATGATTTTGTTTTATCTTTTAAAGCAGAGAATATTTTAGACAAAGAAGCAGAAGTATTACCTTTTTATAATAATGAAGGCAAGGAATACTACCTAACTTTACAATACAAATGGTAGAATAAGATATGGCAAAATGTGTTTTAGAAATCAGAGATGAAGTAAACGTCAGGTTTACTGGTCTTGATGTTAAAACAAGACGCAAAATTTCTGATGCTGTGAAATACTTTTTGCCTTATGCCTATCATATGCCTGCCTATAAATTAGGCAGATGGGACGGCTGTATTAGATATTGTGATATAGGTGGCAGAACTTATTTCCATCTATTAGACAAATTGTTGCCCATTGTTACTGACGATGGATATCAAATAGAAGTAAAAGATCTCAGGCAAGCCTGGCAGTTTAATTTTACACCAGTAGCAACAGATAGTTATAAACATGTAGTATGGCCTAAAGGACATCCTGTAGAAGGAGAACCCATTGAGCTCAGGGACTATCAGGTTGATATTGTAAATAGATTTTTAGAAAACACACAATGTTTACAAGAGATTGCCACAGGTGCTGGTAAAACACTTGTAACAGCAGTACTCAGTCACAAATGCCAGGCATATGGCAGAACTATTGTTATTGTGCCTAATAAAGACTTGGTAGTACAAACAGAACGTGATTATAAAAACTTGGGTCTTGATGTTGGTGTACTATATGGTGACAAAAAAGAATATGATAAAACACATACAATCTGTACATGGCAAAGTTTAAGTATTTTAGAAAAGAAAAGTAAAAGTTATGAAGCAGATTTTCCTATAGATGAATTCTTAAATAATGTTGTTTGTGTTATGGTTGATGAAGTACACAAAGCCAAAGCAGATGTATTAAAGAATTTACTGAGCGGGCCTTTTGCTAACGTTCCTATTAGATGGGGACTTACTGGAACCATACCAAAAGATGAACACGAAGCAGTTGGGTGTGTATGTAGTTTAGGTCCTGTTATAGGAAATTTAAGCAGTAAAGAATTACAAGATATGGGTGTACTAGCAGATCTGGATATCAGTATTTTACAACTACAAGATGGTATGATAGGCTTTGGTAGTTATGCTCAAGAACTTAAATGGCTTGTGACTGATCCCAGAAGAATGGACGAACTATCTCAAATAATAAATGGATTTGCTCAAAACGGAAACACACTAGTATTAATAGACAGAATTAAAACAGGCGAAATGTTAACAGAACGAAATCCTGATTGGGCCTTTGTGCGAGGTTCTATGAAAACACAAGACAGACAAGACAACTATGCTGAAATCAGCGAAATGGATAATAAAGTTATAGTAGCAACATATGGTGTAGCCGCTGTGGGCATCAATATACCCAGAATATTTAATCTGATTATGATTGAGCCTGGTAAAAGTTTTGTGAGAGTAATACAAAGTATAGGAAGAGGTATTAGAAAGGCACAAGATAAGGATTATGTTAATGTGGTTGACATAACAAGTAATTTAAAGTATAGTAAAAGACACCTTACAAAAAGGAAAGCCTTTTACAGAGAGCAGAATTTTAGACATAGTGTAACCAAGGTGGAATATAAATGAAAATTTTAACTATAGAAAACAAACCCTACGAAATAGATAGTTGCCCTGAAGAAATAGATGATATTAGATATTGTATATTTGATGCTGGTGATCCAGACTATCAGGACTATTACTTCTTTCCATTAGTATTTTTGGAAAGTTTTCATGCTCCAGCAATTTGCTTAGAACTGGGTGAATATAAAATACAGATGCCCATGGACTGGAGTATTTTAACTTGCGATGAGGACATGACAGATTTAGAGGTAGTGCCTTTAGCAAGTTTAAATAACAGAGGCTTTTTAACACCAGTATTAAATCCTATACATAGTTGGATGCCAAGAACAGAAGAAGTTAGAATTACTAATGTGTATCAGGACGTTAAATGGTACTTTCCAAAATTAAAAAACGGTCACATGTTAGTTGTACCACTTGAAAAAGGTGATACACCAAAATGTGCTCTTTTTGTAAAAGAGTATAAGAAAATAAAAGATATTGATATCGCAGACTTGCTTTAGGAGGAAATTATGGCAAAAAGAAAATTTAGAATAGAAGGCGGCAGATACGGTGGAGAACTTGTTTTAGGTTCAGTGAATCCAGCATTTGCCAGTTATTATGCAGAACTGGACGACACCAGTGAATTAATTGATGCTGTATTAGAAGCAGATCAAATGGGATATGCAGATGAGGAGGAACCAGACGATGCACTATTAGATCCAAATGCTCCTCCAGGACCTGCCACAGATTCAGATGAATATTTTAACATGTGGGAGAATGATGAGATTGAACACATTAATAGTGCTTATGCTGATGGTGGATTCACAGTATATGAAGTTCCAGCAGATGGTTCAGATGATTGGAACTATGATAAAGAAGTATATGAAGGTGAAGCAATCCATGTATATGGAAGAGAAGGCGGATACTTTAGTACTGATGACGAACCAGAAGTAATTAACGAAGAAGATGATGACGGTAACAAATATGTTCCTGTTTTAATGTTTCACAGTTGTGAGAAAGGTTCTTTTGGTGCTTGGTTTGTGGATACAGATGAAGATTTTGATGAGTTTAAACTTGGAATGGGTGTTGTTGAAACAAATTTAGGCGAATTTGTTGATGCAGTATTTTACGATAAACTGGAATTAGATTGTGATTACGATTACAATGACACAACCGGTAAAAGTTATGACGCTCAAGTAGGCTGGTTAAATACCAAGTGGCATGATAGTCAGGAAAACATACAAGAAAACTTAGAAGAATATCTTGCAGAGTTTGAAGAAAATGCAGAATGGGAAAGGGAAAACAGATAAGTGTTAGCAAAATTCGTGTACAGATAGAAAAACGGAAAACTTTAATGAAGGAAATATCAGAAATGTGGAACACACAGGAATTAGTAGAACTTATAGAAAAATGGCATGAAGATAGAAATCTAATAGATGGTGCCACAGACAAAGATCAAGTTTTAAAACTTATTCAGGAAATGGGTGAGCTATCTGATAATGTTTGTAAAGGTAATGACATCAGAGATGACTTAGGCGACATGATGGTGGTAATGATTAACATCATGAAAAGAAACAATATCACAATGGAAGAATGTTTAAGTGTTGCTTACGATGATATTAAAGACAGAAAAGGCCGTATGGTTGACGGTATTTTTGTAAAAGAAGGAGACAATTAATGAGTTATCAATTTACCAGTGAAAGTGTCAGTAAAGGACACCCTGATAAAGTTGCAGATTTGATTTCAGATACTGTCGCGAACTACATAATTAATAATAATATAAATCACAGAGCGGCTGTGGAAACACTTGTGACTACTAACATGGTCACACTTGCTGGTGAATACAAGAGTGATAAGTTTGATAAAGTTTATATTGATAAACTTGTTAGGGCAGTAGTTAGAGATATAGGCTATGAACAAGAAGGCTTCCATTGGGGAAACTTAAAAATTTATAATGAATTACATGGACAAAGTCCAGATATAGCATTAGGTACAGATAATTTTGGTGCAGGTGACCAAGGCTTAATGTTTGGGTATGCTTGTGACGAAACAGAAGATTATATGCCAAGTGCTATTCATTATAGTCACAGAATACTCAGAAGGCTACAAAGCGAAAGGACTAATAACACAGTACACTGGTTAGAACCTGACAGTAAAAGTCAAGTCACAATGAGCTATGATGGTTTTAATAGTCCTTTAAGTATAGATAAAATTGTATGTAGTACTCAGCACAAGGATAGTGTAAGTATAGAACAAGTTAGAATTACTTTAGAAGAAATAATTAGAGATGAAATATCTGAATATGATTTAGATAAAACAGACTTTTTAATTAATCCAACTGGAAGATTTGTTATTGGTGGACCAGATGGAGACACAGGACTAACAGGTAGAAAGATTATTGTTGATACATATGGCGGTTATGCTCCACATGGCGGTGGTGCTTTCTCAGGTAAGGACTGCACTAAAGTTGATAGAAGTGCGGCCTATATGGCTAGATACCTTGCTAAAAACATTGTGGCAAGTGGCAAGGCAAAGAATGCCACAGTACAATTAAGTTATGCTATTGGTGTTGTTGAACCTACTAGTGTGTATGTTTATGCTGACGGTGAAGTAAGAACAGACTTAGCAGATAAATTACAAGAACTTGTTGACTTAACACCAAAAGGTATAATTGATAAGTTTAATTTATTTAATTTAGATCTTACCAAGACAACAAATTATGGACATTTTGGTAAATCAGGTTTACCTTATGAGAAAATTGATTTGTTTTAATGTTTTCAGTATATGAGATAAAATTTAAAGATGGTTTTGTTTATTATGGATATACTGCAAAACCTTTTAATCTCAGATTAAAAGAACATTTAAAAGCAAGTCAAAAAGGCAAAAGTATTTTATATAAAAAAATGCGAAATGCTGAATATGATTGCGATGCCAGAGTTGTTCAACATTTCCCCACAATGGAAGAAGCATTGGAATGGGAAAAGAAGTTGATAAAACAAACTCCTAACCATCTGAAACTTAATACAAGTTGGGGAGGTGAAAACGGAGAGAATAATTACAGACGTTGGAAACAACAGGATATAATCAAAAAATATTATGGCAGAAAAAAAGAAAAATTTCAATATAAACCCTAAGGATTTTAAAACTCCTATCACTATCACTAGTAGTATAAGAGGTCCTATGTCACATCCTGTTTACACCAGATACCCAGATTTAAAAGAAAAAGGACCAACAGATGCCAAATATACAGATTGGCAGAAATGGTTTGCTTGGAAACCTGTAAAGTGTTTAGATGGTGAAAGGGCATGGTTAAAATTTATTTTTAAAAGACACAGAATATTAAAATGGACACCACCACAGTTCCCACCAGATGCTTTTAACAGAACAGAATACAGTACCTGGGAAGGTATTTTGAATATGAGAATGAGACATGAACTTAAAGAATAGCATAAGAACAATTCCAGACTTTCCTATACCAGGAATACAATTTAGAGATATAACAAGTCTATTAGAAAAACCCAAAGCATTAGAAAAAGTTGTAGCAGATTTTCAGAACTTAGCAAGTGACTTTGGTGCTGAATGTGTTGTAGGTATAGAAAGTAGAGGCTTTATTTTTGGAGCACCAATCAGTGATAGAATGCTATTACCGTTTATTCCTGCCAGAAAGCCTGACAAACTACCCAATGAAACTGTGTATAAACAATTTAAATTAGAGTATGGAGAAACAGAATTACACATACAAAAAATATCTCCCATAAAAGGTAAGGTATTAATTGTTGATGATTTAATAGCAACAGGCGGCACAGCATTAGCCTGTGCTGATTTAATACATGAAAGTTTTGACATTCCCAAACAAAATATAATGATTTTGGCTGTAATAGACTTGCCCGATCTTAAAGGAAGTGCTATAATAAAACAAGCAGGTTATAAAGTAGAAACACTTGTAGACTTTGAAGGAGAATAATGCCTAGAACACCTCAGATACCCTTAAAAGAAATAATGGCGGCCATTGACAAAAAGGACAGGGACTTCTATAATAGATTAAGTAACGAGCAAAAAAAGGCATTTAGTGCCTGGATGATGATGAGATATTGTAGCAGTGTACAAGGCAGAGATGCCGCGAACTATATTTACATGACAAATGAACTAGTAAACTTTCAGTTCAGTGAAGTAAGTAAACACCCTGAATTACAATGGTTATTACTGAGTGCTTGTGGTGTAGGTAAAATACAATTTCATCCTTACTTAAAACCGCCTAATGCCAGAAAAAAGAAAAACAAAATAACAGAGTTTGTGTATGAATTATTTCCACATATGAAAGCAGAGGACACACAGAACCTTATAGATATAAACACAATAGAAGATATTAAACAATTAGCAGTAGAACACGGATACGATGACAAATCAATCAAAGAAATCTTTGGAAAGTAACACCTGTAAATGGTGTGAAAAAACATTTATGAGTGAGCGTACACTGAGTGCTCATATGTGTATAAAGAAAAGAAGATTTGCTGATAAAGATCTTACACATACTAGGTTGGCATACAGAGTATTTCAGATGTTTTATGAAATAAATACTACAGCAACAAAACCAAAAACACAGGAAGACTTTATAAAAAGTCAATACTATGAAGGCTTTGTAAAGTTTGGTAGAAGTTGCTTAACTAATGAATATTTACAACCAGACAAATTTGCTGAATGGTTAATCAAAAATGGTAAAAAGTTAGCAGATTGGAGTAAAGATAAATTATATGATGAATATTTATTATCTTATGTAAAAAAAGAACCAGGTATGAAGGCGCTGGAAAGAAATATAATTTATTTGAGCGAATGGTCACAGGATAATAACACTGACTGGCAAGATTATTTTGTAAAAGTAACAACTCCTAGAGCAGTACATGATATAAGAAGTGCTAAAATAAGTCCCTGGTTAATATATTTAAGTGAAACAGGCGACAAACTTTTAACCAGATTCAGTGATGAGCAGGTTAAAATGATTGAACACATTATAGATGCCAGTTTTTGGATGAAACTTTTTGCTCAAAACAGAGAAGAAGTTTCAGAAGTAAAAAAATCATGTGAGGTAGCAGGAATATGAAAAAAAAATTTAACATGAACGACATTAGCAGTATTGCAGAAAAATGGAAACCCAGCGAAGAAGGTATTAATTGGGATTTAATACAACGTATGAGATTTATGAATGCTGATGCAGAAATAGATCCTAAAGACGGGTATTCTGAAGGCAAAAGAAAATTAAAAAAATA